>Ga0164296_1000367_pt1 | contig 55508 bp, 45 predicted proteins | sample GEODES057metaG_FD_113533 | JGI IMG/M metagenome (GOLD analysis project Ga0164296, IMG submission 113533) | Dystrophic lake water microbial communities from Trout Bog Lake, Wisconsin, USA - GEODES057 metaG | ecosystem: Environmental > Aquatic > Freshwater > Lake | place: USA: Trout Bog Lake...
AAGATCGTTTCTGATTCCAGTCGATTCGAGCCGCTTGTAGCCTCTCAAACCTTCTTTTCTCAGCCCGCGTTTTTCGCTGCGGGTTAGGAGATTAGAACAGCTCTGAGTTCGTGCAACTGCATTTTGCTCTTTTTTTCAATTTTTCCTTATCTTCATTCCATCAGCACCTTCTTTCGTTCCCAAATCTGCCTCAACACTTGCCGTTTTCCCTGCGCAACAGCATTCCCGTAGAGATGCCGTTATGTGCATCGTCCGTGTGCTTTGGTCCTGGGCATACCCGTTGATTTCACTCGGTAAACGTTGCGCACACAGCTCGAAACTCTCGTCCGCGCTCGTTAGCAGTGATGCTTTCGGAGCCATTCCCCCACTCGATCTGACTTCATCTCAACGCTGCAGGTGAGCTGGTGCTGGCTTCCCCTCCTTTATCTCAACCACCAGGACCATAAAACAGACGCCATGACGGGTTTGCGGGCAGATTTCCCAACCTATAGACGCTTTGTGAGCACATGAAGGAGGGCTGGGTCGGATCGTGACTCGGGCAAAAAATTGGTGTCATTCGTGCTAGACTTGCTATTTCGTTGGTCGCTACCATCCCAATGAACACCCCTCTTACCTTCACCACTGGCTCCGGAGCTCCCGGCAAGTATTATTCCCTTCCTGCACTGGAGGCGGCCGGCGTCGGCAATGTCTCCCGACTGCCGGTCTCCATCCGCATCGTGCTTGAGTCGCTGCTGCGTAATCTGGATGGCAAGAAGGTCACTGAGGCGGATGTCAAAAATCTCGCGAACTGGAACGCGAAGGCCCCCGGCGAATATGAAATCCCTTTCACGGTCGCACGCATCGTGCTGCAGGACTTCACCGGTGTTCCTCTGCTCGTCGATCTGGCCGCCATGCGCTCGAAGGTGAAGGAACTCGGCAAAAACCCAAAGATGGTCGAGCCGCTCGTGCCCGTCGATCTCGTCGTCGATCACAGCGTTCAGGTGGACTTCGCCGGTACGCAGGCGGCTCTGAATCAGAACCTCGAGCTCGAGTTTGAGCGCAACAAGGAGCGCTACCAGTTCCTTAAATGGGGTGAGCAGGCCTTCGACACCTTCAAGGTCGTGCCTCCTGGCATCGGCATCGTTCATCAGGTGAACCTCGAATACCTCGCCAAGGGTGTGCTCGAAAAAGACGGCGTGTACTACCCTGATTCGCTCGTCGGCACGGATTCACACACGACCATGATCAACGGCCTCGGGGTCGTGGGCTGGGGTGTGGGTGGCATTGAAGCTGAAGCCGGCATGCTCGGCCAGCCAGTGACTTTCCTGGTGCCAGAAGTCGTCGGCGTTTACCTCTCCGGAGCGCTCAAAGAAGGCGTCACCGCCACCGATCTCGTGCTCGAAGTCACGCAGAAGCTGCGCAAGCTCGGCGTTGTCGGCAAATTCGTCGAATTCTACGGCCCAGGCGCTGTCAGTCTGCCCGTCACGGACCGTGCGACCATCGCCAACATGGCTCCTGAGTACGGAGCCACGATGGGCTTCTTCGGAGTGGATGAAGAAACCATCGCCTACCTCCGCGGCACCGGCCGCAGCGAAGAGCTCTGCACCACGGTCACCAATTACTACAAAGCTCAGGGCATGTGGGGCATCCCGACTGAAAAAGGCGCGCTCGAATTCACCACCGAGATGGAGATGGACCTCAGCACCGTCGTCCCTTGCGTTTCCGGCCCAAAACGTCCGCAGGACCGCATCGAAGTGCCTGCTTTGAAATCCAAGTTCAATGAATTGCTCGCTGCCGATGTGAAAGCCGGTGGTTACGGCAAAGCTTCGACCTCGCAGGTCGTCGAGCACCTCGGCGCAGCCAAAGCGGACGGCCTGGATGTCACCGGGGCAGCAGCGGGTGTGGATGTGGTCTCGGACCAGACCGGCTTCGAAGTCACCGTGGACTCCAAAGGCGGCATCAAGGACACGATCACTGACGGCAGCGTTCTCATCGCCGCCATCACGAGCTGCACGAACACCAGCAATCCGAGTGTCATGCTCGCCGCTGGTCTCCTCGCCAAGAAGGCGAATGCCAAGGGCCTCACGGTGAAGCCTTCCGTCAAAACCAGCCTCGGGCCAGGATCTCGTGTGGTGACCGATTATCTCACCAAAACAGGCCTTCAGGTCGAGCTCGACAAGCTTGGCTTCCAGACCGTTGGTTACGGTTGCACCACCTGCATCGGCAACTCCGGCCCGCTCGATGCTGGCATTGAAGACGTCGTCAAAGGCCAGGATGTCGTGGCTGCCAGCGTGCTTTCCGGCAACCGCAACTTCGAAGCCCGCGTGCATCAGAGCATCAAGGCCAACTTCCTCATGAGCCCGCCGCTCGTGGTCGCCTACGCCATCGCTGGCACCGTCGATATCGACTTGAGCAAAGACGAGCTCGTTCCCGGCAGCGGCGTCTATCTGAAGGACATCTGGCCCACGCTCAAAGAAGTGCGCGATGCCATGGCGTCCGCGCTTTCCCCTGACGTCTTCCGCAAGCTCTACACCGATTTCGCTTCGCAGAATCCGAAGTGGAACGAGATCCAGGGCGGCGTCGGCGAAGTCTTCGAATGGGACGGCAAGTCCACCTACATCCAGCATCCGCCCTTCTTTGCTGACTTCAGCATGACCCCCGGCGACATCACCGAAATCAAGGGCGCACGCCCGCTCGGCATCTTCGGCGACAGCGTCACCACCGACCACATCAGCCCTGCGGGTGCGATCAAGAAGGCCAGCCCCGCTGGTCGCTTCCTGCTCGAACACGGTGTCACTCAGGCGGACTTCAACAGCTTCGGCAGCCGCCGTGGCAATGACCTCGTCATGACCCGTGGCACCTTTGCCAACGTGCGCATCAAGAACCTCATGCTTGGCGGCAAAGAAGGCGGTGACACGCTCCTTCAGCCCGCTGGCACCGAGATGAGCATTTACGACGCTGCTGAGGCCTATAAAGCCGCTGGCACGCCAAGCATCATCCTCGGCGGTGAAGACTACGGCATGGGCTCCAGCCGCGACTGGGCCGCCAAAGGAACGCGTTTGCTCGGCGTCAAAGCCGTCATCACGAAGTCCTTCGAGCGCATTCACCGCAGCAACCTCGTCGGCATGGGCGTCCTGCCCTGCAACTTCAAGGACAAGGCCGACTACGACAAGGTCAAGGACCTCAGCGATGCCACCTTCGACCTCCTGGGCCTGAGCAACGACTTCAAGCCCATGAGCGAAGCCACCCTCCGCGTCCACAAGGCCGACGGCAGCAGCTTCGACATCCCCGTCGTCGTCCGCATCGACACCCCCGTCGAAATCGACTACTACCGCGCCGGCGGCATCCTGCCATATGTGCTCGCGCAGATCCTGCGGGCGAATGCCTAACGCCATGCGGATTTTATTCCGCCATCAATTGCTCAATAATCATCCGGCAGCCCGCAAGGCTGCCGGATTTTTGTTTGCTTGGAATGTTCCGCCAAAATGATCACACTCCGCCGCATGAACGCCACCACCGTCTTCCCCATGATTCCCGCTGCGAGTAAATCGCTGTGGTTCTTCGCTATCATCAGCCTCATCCTCGTTGGGGTTCTGGTGCTGATGGTCTGGCTGGCGTGGTCCATGCAGCATGTGCGTTTCACCGTCTCCAACGAAGGCCTGCGACTCCAAGGCGACCTCTATGGACGGTTGATCCCGTTCAAGTCGCTCAAACTCGACGAGGCGGTCGTCACCGATCTCAAGATCGACAAGGATCATCAGCCGAAATGGCGCACGATGGGCACCGCGCTGCCCGGCTACGCCGCCGGTTGGTTCAAACTCCGCAATGGAGAGAAAGCGCTGCTCTTTGTCACGGATAACACGCGTGTGGTACGCATTCCGACCTCGGAAGGTTACAGCGTCATGCTCAGTGTGAGTGAACCTGCAGCGTTGATTGATGAGTTAAAACGGCAGCAGGTTGCCCGCTGAGAACTACCCGCCATTCACCACCAAGCCACGCAGCGCACTCGACGACATCATCGGCTGCAGCAGCGCCACACCGGCACGCAGTTGGGCTGGCGTGGTGTTGGCGGGGTTGTTGACGATGAGCACATCCGTCGCGAGCGGGGCCAGCGGGGCCACATTGGCAAAGCTCTTCAGCAGCGGTGAGGCATCCAAAATGATCCAGTCCACCTCCGTCTTCGCACGCTCGATCCAACTGCGATAGCCATCGAGCAGCTCGTTGGTGGCGTGCGGGGGCAAGTCGCAGCCAGGCAGCAGGAAGAGATTGCTGTGCCCATAACGCAGCGCTTCAAGGTTGTTGGCATAAGCACCGCAACCCTGCACGGCCCGTGGGAACCACTGGTGCAGCGTGGGCGAGGACGGATTGCATTCCATCATGAACACACGGCGGTTTTGGTGGCAGAAAGCGGCGGCCAGCGCGGCTGAAACCAACGTTTTGCCTTCGCCCGTTCCCGCACTGGTGATGAGGATCACCCCGGCCGTGCTGCTGCGATTGATCGCCTGCTTTTCGAGCGTGCTGGTCAGCTGATGCAGCGCGCTGGAAGCGCCGATGGGTTCCGGCTTCAGCAGTTCCGACAGCATCGCCTCCGGGGTGGAGCCGCTCACATAGGGCAGGCGCGCCAGAATGGTGGTCTCTCCATCGGCAGGCTTGATCAGCGGCAGTTGGCGTGTTTGCGGCTGCATCGGCGGTGGTGGGCGCTCCTTCGCAGCAAGGACTGGTGCTGCGGGTGCGGCAATGGCAAAGGGCGAGGCAGGCGGTGCGGATGGAGCCGATTGCTGCACCGGATAGCCGTAACCAAAGGCGGTATGCTGCGTCGGATCCTGCATCGCCGGACTTTCAGTCTTAGAAGCGAAAAGTTTCCGCACATGATCGTCAAAAATGCCCCAGCCCACCGGCAGCCCGATCAGTGTCAGGCCAAACAGCAGCACCGCCGCCACGGCCGCGATGGGCTTGCTCGGCTTCACCGGTTTTTCAGGTACCATCGCCACATCCGCCACGCGCAGCAGGCCGCTGTCACGAAACTGGCCCGTCAGGGCCGCTTGGCTGCGGCGCATCTCGATTTTTTCATACAGATCGCGATCCATGCGCACTTGGTCGCTCAGTAGATTCTGCTGCACGTTTTTGCCGCTCAGATCCAACGCCACCCCACGCGCCTCATCAAGCTGACGACGATAGTCGGTAATCTGCCGCTGCTGGGACTCCACCTCGGCCCGGATCATCCCAACCACGGAGCTGACCGCGCGATCCAGCGCAAGCCGCAGAGATTCGATTTCTTTCGCCAGCCCAATCATGCGCGGGTGTTTGCGCCCGCATGTGGCTTCCAGCGGCGCACGTTCGGCGATCTTGGCATCAAGCTGCTTGCGAAGGAAGTTGACATCGGCGTTGTCTGCAAAAATCCGGAGTTCCGTGAGATCCCGTCCAGACTTCTGCGCAGCGGCCAGATCATTGAGGTCGCTTTTGGCCCTGGTGAGCTTTAAATCAGCCTCCGTGATCGCGGCATTGAGCTGGCGCACTTTCTCACTGGAGACATCCTTGGACTCCGAATCCCCCATGAGTCCTTCCTTTTTGCGGTAATCGGCGAGCTTTTGCTCGGACTCACGCAAACGCTTCAACAGTTCCTCCGATTTTGTTTCGAGATAGCTGGAAGCATTAGAGCTAAGCTGGCTTTCCTCGTCAGCTACATAACGAGTGTATTCTTCGACAAAATGGTTGGCCAAGTCGGCAGCCATTTTTGGATCGCGATCACGCATCTGCACCCGCAGCACGTGCGATTCCTTGAGCGGCTCCACCCGCGCATTGTCAACCATCAGGTTGATGAAACGCTCGCGTGGATCACCAAGCTTGCCCGGTTTGTAAAGTCCCAGCAGCTTCAACAGCTCATCTTTGCGGCCCAACGAGTGCGCCTCACGATCCAGCAATGTATCACGCTCTTGCGCGGGAAAATGATCGTAAAAATAGCTCAGGTAACGCCGGGAGAGCAGTTCGGCACGGTGGTTGTTGATGAGTTGCACCGCACTCAACTCACCAGGTCCACGAGAAATCGTACCCTCAATGTTTACCAGACTGGAATCCTGAATTCGCAGCAGCAGTTGCGACTCCGCTTCGTAGATCTTCGCGCCCATGCCGAGGAAATAAAACGTGAACGCCGCGAGCAGGACGCCCAGCAGGGCGCCCCGCAGCCAGCGTTTGCGGATGTAGCCAATGACATCCACGAGACTGATGAGTGACTGCACCTCAAAATCCTGCGGATTGATCGGCGGCAGGAACGCACGCGGATCAAACACCGGCGACATCCCAGGATGCGCCGGCATGGTCATGGAGGGAGCCACGGGTGTCAGGCCACGCGCAGGTGGGAGAGCAAGCATCGCTCCAAAGCCGTCCTGTGGGGCGGCGTTCGAGGGCTGAATGCTGTAGGAAATGGCCATAGAGATGAATTAAGCGTCTGGGCGGAGGGCGGGTTCGTGTTCCCCTTGGACTTCGTTGCAGGATTCCGCAACCGTGCTGCGGGGAAACCAGCGACGCACGGCTCGCAGGGTGCGGAAGGTGGCGGCGCGCCAGCTTATTGGGTTGAAGGCTTCCAGATCAAGCAGCCAGCGCACACCGTCACTCCACCGGCGTTTGTATTCATAGTCGCTGGGCAGCATGTCATACACCCGCAGGCCGCGCTGAATGCTGCAGTCGATGGCCCAGCGCATGACCAGTTTGCCAGGCGAAATCTTGGCAAGGGACCGCTCCCAGCCCGTTTGAAACTGAAAGAATTCGTCGCGTTCGACAAAGCCATACAATGTGGCGATCACTTTACCATCGGCTTCCAGCATGGGCATCCAGGCACGCTGCGTCGGCAACCAGCGTGCTGCCAGGCGCTGGTGAAAGCGCCAGGAGGCGTCCCTGGTAAAGCTGCTGACTCCCGCCGGCCACTGCATGGCATGCAGCATCCGGAACTCCTTCATGGCTTCGGGAAATGGCACGCGCACACCTGCGTGCGTGGCAGTGCCTGCATGCTCTGCTGTGAACGCTCTGCGACGGCGGCGCAACACATTGCGCCATTTCGAGTTGTGGCGTGCTTCGTAATCTTCCCACGACGCAGGCAGGTGAATGAATCGGCTGGCCTCACGGTTCAGCACTCCGGCATGGCTGTACGCCGCTTGCAGCACTGCGAGGAGATGGCGCGCGTTGGGTGACTCTTCCGGCAGGTGATTGAGCCGGACGTTGTCGCATTCATGCCGTAGCAGCTTGAAAGCACCGCATAGCTGTGGCGTCAGCTCATCCTCCTGACCGGCTGGCACAATGAGGTCCAGTCGTTCGCCTTGTGCATCGCCAAAACCGGCCAGAAAACTCAAGGTCACGAGATACTTGCGCGCCGGATCTGGCTCACTCGCGAGCATGAGCGGCGCGATGGCATGCGGCACTCCTTCAGCATCACGCAGCACGGCAACGGCCAGTTGCGCCTCACTGCGGCATTCATCCCACCACAAGCTCAACCAGTCCCAACGCAGGAACGGCGAACGCGTGGCCATTTGGTCAACCAGCGTATCCCAGAACGGCTGCAGCGCATGAAATCCAGCTTCGTCTCGCACAATGTCGAGCGTGAGAAGGCCGCGACGCCGTACGGTGACATTCGGAGCCGCAGCAATGCGCGGTGTAGGACTGAGCAGGGTCGTGGTCACTGTGCCCCCCCTTCTGCAGTGCGGCAGTTTGTTGGCGTTGCTGTGCGGATTCAATCAAGGCCCCCAGTTGCTGGCGCGCATTCAATAAAGCACTGGCATTGTCATCCCAATCACCAAAACCACGAGCAAAACTGCCGGTAAGACGACGCGCGTCATCTTCGATACCGAGCTGGCGTGCCAGCATCAGGTAATCGTAGTCCTCCACCGTCTCGCGCAGCCACTTCAGACGGATGGACGCGACCGGTGCATTGCGGCCCTGACGCTTTTGGGTGGCAGGATAGATGTAGGAGCCGTCCCCATTGTAAGTGGCTCCATCGGGCGTTTTGAACGTCCCCGCATCCTGCCAGACATCGACGCCTTCAGCCGCAAAGATCGTGTCCCAATAATCAAAGCCGGTGATGCCGTGCTTGGGAAACAACCAGCCGACGATGCGATGCGCCATCGGTGGATAGTCGAGCGCCCACACGGGCGGAAAACTGCTGGTAAGCTGCTTGGGCCTGCCATGCTGCTCTTCCCAGGCCTCCGGCATCTGCACCAGGGCTGCATAGGCCCAGACTTCCTCGCCAGCCTGACGCCGCAGGGCGATGTCATGCTTGCCGCCGGCCCACTCCATGTCCTTCCACACTTCGCTGAAATGCGGCACCCAGATGTCCACCGCGCCGTTCAGCGAACCCCACGCCGCCTTTTCGGCCGTCGGTTGTTCCGTGACGTGCAGCGGCACACGCACGCCGTGCTTTTTTTCCACCTCGTTGAAAAATTCGCCCCAGCGACGCACCGTGGCATAGGCCGCCGCGTCGTTCGGTTCATCCAGATCTCCCATGATGACGTAGCCGCGTGATTCGCAGTGAATTTTGGCCAGAAGCTTCATCCATTGCGCGACATAGCTCATCGCCGCCTCGCGGTCTTGGCCCAGAGGGTCTTGGAACGGCCACTTGGGCCAGATTGGCAGGCCAATGCTGTTGCAATGACGATGCAGCAGATGCTTTCTCAGCGCACGCTCGACCTTGTCTTCATCCAGCTTGCCCGTAGCAGCGTCGGGGTAGCTGCCGTAAATTTGATCCACGCTGAGGCGATGCTCCGCGAGCAAATCGTAATAGGCGTTGAGCAAACCAGCGTGTTCAAGTGACGGCGCATTGTCATTGTACTCCAAACCATGCACTTGGGCGACGTGACGCACCGTGGTCATGATCGAGGTGCGCAACTTCGGCACGACGGGCAGGTCAAAGTCCCATACCTTGAGCGTGTAACAGGCAATGGCTTTCACGCCATCGGCAAACTGGAACCACACTTCGCCAGCATAAGTGCCCGGCGCAGTCGTGTACGGCACGAAAACATCCACCCAGTACGGCTGATTGACCACCTCCGTGCCGCTGATCTCCTGCGCAGGCATGTCGAGCGGCGCCAGCGCATCGGGATAATCGCCCGGCGGCAGCGATGCTCTCGGCGTGGACTTTGAAACGCGCACGTAGTGCTCACGCAGCACTTGGGGCGCTGGCAGCAAGACGTCAGAACCATCCTTGGCGATCCCGGTGGCGACCACCTTCATCGTTTTGAGCTGTTCCGGCGTAGCGGTGATGATGATCTGCAGGGGTTCCCACTCACCACGCGCTGCGCACACGGTGTGGTTGGTTGCCGTCGGCGCTGCGCCGTTGCGGGAAACGCGGGTCATGCCATCGCAAAACGCCACTTTCACCGGCTGAGCTGCCGCAGGAATGGTCAGCGCCAGGAGGAGCAGCAACGCTTTCATGACTTCACCTCCAGAAGCTGGGCGTAGGTTTCTGCATACTGCCGTGCGGCATGGGCGATGGTAAATTTCTCCAGCACACGCTGACGCGACTGCCGGGCGATTTCTTCACGCGCTGGGGCGTCAAGTTGCAGCGTCTGTTCCCACGCGGCGGCCAGTGCCGCAGCATCGTGCATGGGCACTACTCGACCGACTCCCTCAAGCAAACGCGCGCAATCACCCACATCCGTCGTGACGCACGGCACCCCGCAGGACATCGCCTCCATGATGGTCATCGGGCAGGCTTCCGTGCGCGAAGAAAGCGAAAACACGCTCAGCGCCGGGTACAAGCGCCACGGGTCAGCGCGAAACGAGTCAAAGCGCACCTGCTGGCGCTGCGGCAGTTGTGCCAGCAGCTCACGCTCCACTTCGCCCAGTTCGACTTCGACCCCACCACAGAAGACAAAGTGCGCCTCAGGCACCCGCGTTTGTAGCAAAGCCGCTGCGCGTAGAAAGGTCGCCAGATCCTTCATCTCATGAAAGCGCCCGACGTAGCCGATCACCGGAGCATTGGCCGGAAGTTTCAGTTCCGCCCGCGTGTCGAGTCCGGCATCCGTATCAGGCACGAAGCGTTCAGCGTCGATGCCATTGGGAATCCAGCGCATTCGCTCGTGCGGATAACCGAAAGCCGCGTGGTCTTCGATGGCTGTCGCAGAGCAGGAAATGATGCGCTGCGGGATAAAGCGCGAACTGAACGCCAGCGCACGACGAAAGCACGCCATCTTGCTGTCGCTATCGCCAGGATTGCGGTGGATTTCGCGGCAGTGAATACTCCAGGCGATGTGGCGCACTCCCGCGAGCCATGCGGCCCAACCGCCCACGAGATCGGCGTGATGCGTCCACGTTTGAACAATGTCAGGGCGCTCTGCGCGCAGCACGGCATGCAGTCGCGCTAGGGTGCGTGGGTTGAGGTAAGTGGTGCTTTCAAGGTCATGGACATCCACCCCCGCCTCATGCAGCCGATTGAGTTGATGCTTCCAGGGCTTGGCGTTGATCGCCACGACCACGCTGCGGAACTGGGCCGGATCGAGCGATTCAGCCAGGTTCATGAGCATGGCTTCCGCGCCGCCGCCACCGATGCTGTACGTGAAGTGCAGTACCACCGGACGCCGATCACGCGCGGGTGCTGGCATGGACCGCTCCGGCACAAAAGCACGCACCGGCTGCCGGAGGGGCAGTTGCAGCGTGTCACTCGTGCCAAGCGTGATCGTTCTCATATCATCGACATCGCTTTCCGGCAGCACTGGCGCCAATCCTTCAGCGTTTCAAACGCACCGGACACCGTAGCCTTGGCCTCCAGTACGGATTCAGGAGAACCGTAGCGTGGCAGTTGGTACATGGAGACGTTGTTATTGATGCGGCCACTGATCGTGGTACAGGCGGCTTTAAACCCCGCTTCACGCACCAGCCTGAGTGTTTCGCGTGTGAAATCATCGCTACCGCCGTTGGGATAAGCGAAAAAGGGCGGCAGTTCACCGATCTCAGCGTGAATGCGGTCTCGGCAGGTGGCAATTTCCGCACGCATCGCCATGACATCGCAACGTGCCAGAATGGGATGCGTGTGGGTGTGGCCGCCTATGTCCACATGACCGCTGAGTGACATTTCGCACGCCATCTCCCAGGTCATTGGGCGCATAGCTTTGGGGAGATCTTTAAAGGTGGGCGTGCTCACGTCCAGCGCTGCCTCCAATCGGTCCACCTCACTCAGCAGGTCTGCATCCGGCAGTTCCTTGAGTTCGGGCAGCAGTTGCCGGAGAGACTGCTGACGCAGTTCGTACGTACCAAGGTAAAGCCGCAGTTTTCTGCCGTTGATCTTCCAGTCGAGCAGTTCCTTCTGCGAGCGGCCTAGCGCGAGATCGACACGCTGAAACCAAAATATCTCCGCACCGTCTAGGAAACCCGTGGCAACGAAGATGGTGGCGTGCAGGCCAAACTCCTGCAAAATCGGATAGGCCAGCTCGTAATTGGAAGCATACCCATCGTCGAATGTGATGACGACTGAGTTGTCCGGCAAAAGGGTGCCATGGCTGCGTGCTTCGACGAGATCTGCCAGCGGAATCACATGGTACTCTTTGGCCAGCATGGAGCAGATGTTGCGGAACACATCGACTTGCAGATGCAGCGACCAATCGAGAATGTCTCGATCACTTGTGTCTTCACAAAGGCCATGAAAGGTTAAAATCGTGGCCTCGGCTGAGCGTCGAGTACGTGCGAACGACGCCAACCCGCTACCAACAAGGGCGGCGGCTTTGATAGAGCGCGAGTATAGAGCGAGCGGCATAATCAAAGAATAAAGGAAAGCTTAGGCCCTCAGCCGAGAGCGACTGACAGGCCTGGTGGTTATGAAAATTTGGCAATTGCGTCCAACAATCACATTTTAGGGGGCAATTTATTAACTTCAATGGAATTATCATAAATACTGTATTATTCTCACGATTTCCTTACCTTTGACCTTTGCCAGCTAAAAACAGCAAAGCCGGAGGGTTCACCTCCGGCCTTGCGAGTGTAACAATGACGCTTTTCTCAGCCTCAGAGCGGCCTGATCCAGATGTTACGAATGCGCACCGGCGGCTCGTTTTTATGGTCCTGAATGCGGATCGGTGCCTTTTCAGGGAACTCGCCGCTGTAATCCGTGGTCTTCTTGTGCTGCGTCGGCCCCATGATTTTCGTGTGGTTCTGCACACAGATGCCATTCACAAAGGTCGTGATGTAGGCCGGCTCCACCACCTTGCCGCCTTCCAGCTTGGGCGCGGTGAAGACGATGTCATAGACCTGCCACTGACCAGCCGGACGCACGGCGTTCACCAGCGGTGGCGTCTGGCCGTACACCCCGCCCGTCATGCCATCGGCATAGGTGGGGTTGTTGTCGCAGTCCAGCATCTGGGACTCGTAGCGGTCCATGAAAAACACCCCGGCATTGCCCTTTTTCTGGGAATTGCCCTTCGTATTGGGATCGCTCATCCACTCCACGTGGAGCTGGCAACTGGCAAACTCCTGCTTCGTCCAGCAGTCGCCACCGGAGATCTTCATCACGCCGTCTTCGATCTGCCAGGGGCAGGGAATGTCCTTGCCGGTCGGCTTCCCTTTCGCGTCCTTCTCCTTCGACTGCAAAGCGTCGGAGTTGCTGCCGTTGAAAATCACAATCGCATCTGCGGGCGGATCGCCAGGCTTGACGCCAGGGGCCACTGCGGCTGGGCGTGGACGGTCGATGTCATGCACCTTCCACTGGGTGCCAGGAATGAGCGGCGTGTCCGAATAGCCGATGGGTGAAGGCTTATCAGCCGCAGGAGCGGCAGGTTGGGAGTCGGCAGCCAAGGCCGGAAAGCTCGCCAGCGCGAGCAGGAGGGTGATAGCGGTGTGTTTCATGCGGGAAGCAGCAAACGAGAAGCCGCAGGCGATGTTGCAACTCAAGCTGTGAAGTATTCGAAAAACAGGTTGCCAATCCTCTGAGACCGCCGATCCTAATCCCCCATCAAATCGCGGGATGGAGCAGCCCGGTAGCTCGTCAGGCTCATAACCTGAAGGTCGTAGGTTCAAATCCTACTCCCGCAACCAATCTCAAAGGCCTCAGTTTCAACGGACTGAGGCCTTTTTTGCGCCTGTTTCCGATGGATTGGAAAAACGGACAAATGGCAAAAATCACACGAGTCACACTATGAGTTCCCTTGTGAGAATCGGAGTGAAGCTACCGAGCCGCTCACGCCGTCCTGCCTGACCTATGCTGCGAAGGTCAGGAAGTGGCGTTCACTTTGATCTTGTGAAAGCGTCCGACCTTGCAAAAAAGCGACATGGAGACACGCGTTTTTGCCCTGCTGGCCTGCTTGATCTGTGGTGGTTCATCCATCCTGGCCCAAAGTCTGGATGAAACGCGGGCCAAGGCCGAGCAGGGCGATGCGGCGGCGCAGTACGATCTCGGCGTGATTTATTTCAAGGGCACCGGTGTGGCGAAAGACAACGCCGCAGCGGTGAAGTGGTACCTCAAGGCTGCGGAGCAGGGCGATGCCGAGGCGCAGAGAGGTCTCGGCTTCATGTATGCCGAAGGCTTGGGGGTAAAGCAAGACGAAGCCGAGGCGGCCAGGTGGTGGCGCAAGGCGGCAGACCTGGGCGATGCCAAGGCTCAGAGAAATCTTGGTGCGATGTATGCCTATGGCACCGGCGTGGCCAAAGACGCCGCCGAGGCCTTGAAGTGGTACCGCAAGTCTGCGGAGCAGGGCTTTGCCGGTGCGCAGAGAGATCTCGGCCTGATGTATGCCGAAGGCAAAAGTGTGGTGAAAGATGAGGCCGAAGCCGTGAAGTGGTTCCGCAAGGCGGCGGAGCAGGGCGATCTTCCGGCGCAGAACAATCTCGGCCAGATGTATGACTATGGCAAAGGTGTGACGAAAGACGCAGCCGAAGCCGCGAAGTGGTACTTTAAAGCTGCGGAGCAGGGCGATGCTATTGCGCAGAGAAGTCTCGGTGTGATGTATGCCGAAGGCAGAGGCCTGGCAAAAGACGATGACGCCGCTGCGAGGTGGTGGCGCAAGGCGGCGGAGCAGGGCGATGTGGCGGCGCAATACAATCTCGGCCTGGCGTATGCCAAGGGCAAAGGTGTGGCGAAAGACGCAGCCGAAACGGCAAAGTGGTTGCGCAAGGCGGCGGATCAGGGCGATATCAAGGTGCAGAGCGATCTCGGCGAGATGTATGCCAATGGTAACTTGGTGACGAAAAACGACGCCGAAGCCTTGAAGTGGCTGCGCATGGCTGCGGATAAGAACGATGCCAAGGCGCAGAGAAAACTCGGCTATATGTATGCCAAAGGCCAAGGTGTGGAGAAAAACGAAGCTGAAGCCGTGAAATGGTACCGCAAGGCAGCGGAGCAGGGCTTTGCCAGAGCGCAGGGCAACCTCGGCTATATGTACTTCAATGGCAAAGGTGTGGCCAAAGACGCCGTAGTAGCAGCGCAGTGGTGGCGCAAGGCTGCGGATCAGGGCAATGCCTATGCGCAGAGCAATCTCGGCGGGATGTATGCCACCGGTACAGGTGTGGCCAAGGACGAAGCCGAAGCCCTGAAGTTGTTCCGCAAGGCTGCAGAGCAGGGCGATGCCGAAGGGCAGTACAATCTCGGAGCGCTTTATTTCAATGGTATCGGTGTAGCCAAAGACGGAGCCGAAGCAGTGCTGTGGATGCGCAAGGCTGCAGACCAGGGCTTTGCGGTTGCGCAGAGCAAGCTCGGTTTTATGTATGCCAAAGGCACCGGTGTGGCGAAAGACGACGACGAGGCCATGAAGTGGTACCGCAAGTCTGCGGAGCAGGGCTTCGCCGAGGCGCAGTACGCACTTGCCATCTGCTACGCCCAAGGCCGAGGCACCACCCAATACCAAGTGCAGGCCTACAAATGGGTCAGCCTCGCCGCAGCTCAGGGAATGGAGAAGGCGAAGAGCAGCCAGGAGGCGCTCGAACGCAACCTCACGCCTGATCAACTTGCTGAAGCACAGAAGTTAACACGGGAGTGGAAACCCAAAGTGGAGTCGAAGCCCAAAGCTACCAAGTAGGAACCTCAACACTCACAGTGTGCGTGCAGTAGAGGCACTAGAACTCTGAGCATTAGGTCTGCCAGGCGAGCAGCATCTGCCAACGGCTCATTTAAAGATGCCCTGTAAAACCTCATGCCGCGTGTGCCAGCAAGGGAATGCTCTTGTAGCTCTTGCCATTCACCCGGCTGGCTTCCTCCACATCGAAGTCGCGTTGCAACCCAAGCCATAGGTCCGCTGAAGTGCCGAACGCACGGGCCAGACGCAGGGCGGTGTCCGCAGAGATGCCGCGCCGCCCTTTGAGGATGTCGGTGATGCGGCTGTGTGGCAGGGAGCAGGCGATGGCGAGCCGATACTGGCTGATGCCGAGCGGCTTCAGGAAAACTTCCAGGAGGACTTCACCAGGATGGATGTTTTTCAGGCGTTTCATACTGGCTCAAAGGAAGTAGTCGGCCGGCAAGGCGAAATGAGCAGACAGTTTGCGGATATGCGCGGCGGTCAGTTGGCGCGTGCCGTTGATGATCTTGCTTCCCATGCTGGCTTCCAGTTCCAGCAGGCGGCCAAGATCAGCAGCGGTCATGCCATGGGCTTCCAGCAATCCAGCCAAACGCTGTGCCAGCGGCAGCGGCGCGGCTTTCTTCCGGTCACGGGCATCTTCCCACTCGGCCACCAAGTCAGCCACGAGCGCGAACCAGTCGGATTGATCCCGGCTCATGTTCTTTTCATGTCCCCACAGCGGCGCAATGGCAGCCAACGCGGCCTGATAATCCGTCTTGTCGTGAATCGGGCGCGGCAGCCAGACATTGTGGCAGAGCGCGGAGTAATCACGCGGCAGTGATTTGAAGGAGAGGTTGTGGTCGAGGGTTTTCATAGCTTGTCCTTCCAGCGATCTTTGGAGTATTCTGCGTGTGACATGAAGGCGAGGGCGAATACCAGGCCGCGGTTGAAATGCACGGCCGCCATGAGACGAAAAGCATTCCCGCTGATGTTGAAGACCAGCCGTGTGGGAACCGTCTCGCCTAATAGCTCGCATCCCTCATTCTGTCCACTTTCCTACTTCACCCCGGAACCAAAGCGCTGATGCAGGTAGTCCGTGAGCGACTGGTAAAAAGTCTGGCGTGCCTGGGCGGTGGAGAAGGTGTGGTCCGCGTTGGGAATGAAGTGGCACTTCAGCTTGCCCTGTTTCATCAACTGCGTGGCCTTGCGGCGTGCCTGAACCATCAGCAGGAAGTGCCCCGGATCGTTGTCGGAAACAAACATGGCCAGCGTGCGCGAAGCAGCGACGACTCGATTCAAATCTCCCGGCAGATCTTGGCGGGCGGGATGCCCGTAGCCGCTCTGCGGTGCAGACTTCGCAGTCGGTGCCGCTGGTTTGCCAGGCTTCAGGAAACGCGGCATCAAATGGCCTGCGAAGCGTTTCAGCGAACCGAAAAAACCGGCACGCGTCTTGCCGGTGAGCAGATTCTTCCAGTGGCTCCACTTAAAAATGGCACGCCCGTATTCACGCCAGGCCACGAGCTGCTCGGTGTTCGTTTCGTTGATGATCATGCCCTCCTTCCAGAAAAAGACGAGGGGGTTGATGAGGATGCTCTCAATGATAGCGCGATGCGGCAGTTGCGCTGCAGATTGAAAGGCCACGCAGGCACCGGAGCAGAGGCCCATCAGCACGATGGGGTGGCCGGGCCGCAGCGTCTGCAGGTAGTCGCACACCAAGCCCACATCGCGGAAGGCGGTCGCAGCATAAGCGTCGTTTTCTTTTCCGAGATCAGCGGCCACGCTGTCGCCGATACCATTGATGTCGATTCGCAAGCAGGGATAACCGAGTGCCGCAAGCTGCCGTGCCAGTGGCACATGAAGACGTCCTGGACCAATCCGGTACGCCGCGCCGGCATTGAGCATGACAATCCACGGGAGTGCCGTCGAACGCCCAACCGGTTCCGTCATGATGCCAAATAGATCCGGTGCGTTGCTGATGCGATGCATGCTTTCACGGACCTGCGCAGGACCAGAGGTCAGCATTGACGTTGCACCAGCAACGGGAATTGAATGCCTTGCCGTTAGTGCAGGCGGTGCCTTCGCCTTCATCCAGCTTGCAATACTTTGCACCGCCGCATGCGGCACCTCCGTGTCATGCGGTTCGGCCATCATTCCTTCGTAGCCAGAAAGCGCCACGGACTCCACTGCCACGCCCTGATTCGACAGATGATCCAACAACGACGAATCACCCGGCGCGTTCGCGTTCGATGCGATCAACACCTGCTTGCAGCGCATCGAACGGGAGAGCAAATCAGTCTGCGAAAGTTCGGCAGCCGTCTCATGCGCATAGACAAAGCCCACGGCCTCGATCCCTGCTGCGGCTTCACCCGCAGAATGCTGCGCGGTCTGAGCCAAGGCGGTAAGCTCGCGCACGTAGCGCCGCCCTTTCACAATGGGTGCCCACAGCACCAAGTTGTCCACCTCATGCTGCTCCGCGTGTAGCGCCGCGAGCGTGGCCCCCAGACGCAGGCCCACGAGACTGATCTTCCGGCAACCCGCGCGGCTGCGCAACCACGCCACCGCATCGTTCACATTCGCCTGCCACGTGGCCAATCGTTGCGGATAGAATTCAGTACCGTCGGAGTCGCCGGTGCCGTGATAGTCAAAGCGCATCACCGCAAAACCTTGCGCTGCCAACCGGTCCGCAAGGTGCCGCATCGTACGATGCGAATGCACCTGCTCGTGTCCAAGAGGCGGACAGATCAATACCCCATGCTCAGACTCAATGTCTCTAGCGAGATGCAGCCACGCGAACAAGGACTGACCGCCGCTCTCGAAATAGAAAGCGGTGCGCTCGACCTGACCCCCACATGAAGCGTCATCAGGCACGAGCTTTTGAAACTCGGCGCAGTCAGAGGTCATGATGAGTTTGCTGGAGAAGCGCTGTTCAATTCCACCGCGATTTCGCCCGTCACATTCAGGGCCTCCACATAAGCACCAAGCACCCCGCCTTTTCCGGCACACGGCGCAAAGATGACGGCTTTAAGCCGGTTTGGCGCGAGGTGGAAGTAGTTGTCGTCAGGCAGGAATCCTTGGGCCGACAATCGCACGCTGTGCAAAAACCGGTCGCTCTTAAGCGTGACGCGATAGCGCCCATCTCCCAAGGCTTCCGCCTTAGCACTCAGCATCTCCGCTGAGAACGGCTGCGCCATGGGATCACGTGCGCGAGTGAGGTGAACCGACTCGCTGATGACCTCACGCTCGGCACTGAACCATGTGGCGATCACCACATGGTGTGCCTGTGGCCCAAAACGATAGGCGTAATTCACGTCATAAAACGATCCGAGGATTTCATCCACACTGCGCGTCTCCAACGAGCGTGGTCCCACCTTCAGCGCGATCTCATGACGTGCGACACTGACATTCGGCTCTCGCAGCAACTGCACCTCCACAAAGCCCTCAATCGACTCGGCGGTTTCGTTGCAAAGATGCAGATGCAAACCATCGAGACCTTCATCGGTGATCGTCAGTTGCAGCGTCTGCCACAAACGCTTGAGCTGATAGTACGCTGCCTTTGGGGTGCCCGTGCTGTCCACGACGCCCCAGCCCGCTGCGGGCCACAGATCCTTGTAAAACCAGACCAGCGCACCAGCGTTGCGGCTGTGACCGCTGCGCCATTCCGCAAACGTTCGCGCCATCATCTCGCCCGATGCCACGCGGCTCAGTTCCAGATAACGCGGCATGTCGAACGAGCGCAACGTCACCGGATCGACATTGAAAAGCTCTCGCAGGTAGTGATCACGCACATCCTCAAAGTCCCATCCAGATCCTGTGTCACGCGGCACGCGCTGCTTCCAGCGCGGGTGATGCATCACCGGCATCAGGCCGCCCATGATCTCGTCAATGGCTTCCGGTTCCGGGATGTTCGCAAAACCCAGGCACTCACTGGTGAACTTCACATCCGCCTGCCGCAGCTCGCGCATGGAACGCAAATAGGCACCGATGCCATAATAATGCGTGACGCCGGTCCGCGTATGAAACGGCAGCACGCCGCCGCTCGGCGATGATGGCACATAAGCCGTGCCGGGATGATGCTGGCTGCACAACGCTGGCAGTTGCTCACCAAACCAGCGATTGCGCCAAAGCTCACGCGCCATGCCCAGCATCGCCGCCTGTTGTTCGATCTCACTGTTACCGCAGTACACCGCCACGCAGGGGTGTTGCGCAAGTCGGTCGAGCTGCTGCTTGGCCTCTATCGTGATGTTTTCGGCGAAGCCAGCGTCCTCCACCGGATAGTCCATGTTGGCGAACATGAAGTCCTGCCAGATGAGGATGCCCAGTTCATCGCAGAGGCGATAGAACGCATCACTCTCATAGGCCATCGTGCCGCCGATGCGCAGCATGTTCATGCCCGCATCACGCGCGAGCGTGAGATCATGCCGCAATGAATCCTCCGTGCCACCGAGTGTGAAAATGTCGTTCGTCGTCCAGCACGCACCACGGCAGTAAACACGCTCTCCGTTCACCTGAATCGCAAACCCGGGATCGTTGAGAACCTCGATCTGACGGAAGCCAGTCCGCTCCAGCGGAAACTCATGCTGACCCGCACTGGTTTTGATGATCACTTTGCCAGCGTGCAACGTCGGTGCGCCATGCGTGTGCGGCCACCACAGTTCAGGGTACTGAATCCGCAGCTCACCACTCAGGACCTCATCCTGGCACTCAAGCTCAACGGAATGCTCGCCGATCTGCAGCCGCGCCGTGACGATCTTCAGCGCGGTTGTCACCTTGGCACGAAAACTGACAACGCCTTCGTCTCCGACAAGAGAAGCCGTTCGTTGAATGCCGGAAAGCAACACGGGAGCACGCTCCAACCTCACTGCGCGCCACGGCCCCACCGCAGGCACCGGGGGCGACCAGCCAGGAATGCGCCCCAGCAGGCTCGTGCGCAGCCAGCGCAGTTGCTGGTTGTTCACGAGGTTCGTCTTCCAGCGCGGACGCGGACGTTTCTTTTTCAAGTCCGCTGTGAGCGAACGAAAGCGGATCACCAGCTCATTCTCATCGCGCAGGAGCCGTGCGACATCCACGCGATAGCTGCGGAACATGTTGTCGCTGCTGAGAATGAGTTCGCCGTTGAGCCAAACTTCAGCAAGCGATGCGAGCCCATCGAAGCACAGGGCATAGAGTTCTTCATCGGTTCGCGTTGGCGCAGCAAACGCATTGCGGAACCACCAGTCCTGCCCATCGACATCCGGCGGATTTTGATGATCCCACTGGCCGCGCGAGCGCAACGCCGAGGCCACCGTGCCCGGCACCTCTGCGGCAAACCAGTCTCCGTGCACCGCTGCCGGTTCAGCACTGACTCCGGGAGCCTGCGCGCAGCATGTCCACGGTGCCAAGTGAACGTGGTCTTTCATGGTGGTTTATGCGAGGAACGCAGCCTTCAGTTGCTGCATCGCCAGGGTCCAATGTTCCGCCATTTGATCGACCGGTGTAAAATCAATCGCCTTCTTTCTTGCCATTGCGCGTGCCAGTTGGAACTGCAGTGTCTTCGCACCCGTGGACAATCGGAGTATCGAATCGATGGCACCATCCAATCCGCCAACTCCCTGGCCTTGCAGCCACTTCAAATAGGTCCCGGCAAGTTCATAGCAGGAACCAAACTGGCGCAGCGTGGCAAACGAGTACTGATGAAACGTGGCAATCGGCTCGTTGATGAGCCACTGCATGTCCGCCTCAAAGCGGGCACGAAACTTCACGAAAGGGTTCACTTCGGGCAGTCGCTGCAACTGGCGCTTCAACAGGACCAGCGATGCATTCAGCAGCGCTTCCCCTTGCAACGGCGGCATGGCGGCATGCTTCACGATCTCGCAGTAGGGCGGCAGAATGGCGGGGTTCTTTTCGCCGCGCAGATGAAACACATTCACGAAGTCATCACCCTGCAGGTGGTAGTAGCCTTGCGCATGGAAGTAGCCCAGACGCTGGTTCTCCACGTCGATCTCCGCGATGGCGACCGTCGTTTTGACATGCTCAAGCTGATAGGCGCTGCCAGCGGTGTCGGGCAGATAAAATGAGTCCAGCTCCACGAGCAGTGTCCGTCCCAGCGACAATTGCTCCTCGATGTGAGCCGTCAGCGGCCGGTAGAGGGCGAGTTCCTGCACATCGAGCGCATAAAGGTCGTACAAGTCCGTCAGTTGGTATTTGAAAAAGGTCCACTGGTCGCCCTCGAAGTCGATGCCCAACGTGAACGGCAGAGCCGCTATCGGTTCCAGTCCTTTGGCGTGCAGCACTTCAATCCACACATCCACGTAGCAGTTCGTCTCCGCCCACTCGCGCTCCTGCGTGTGCAGGCGATGACGCACGTAAGTTGGTGGATCAAGCGCTGGAAACGGCTGGCTCATAGTTCCAGAGCGTTCTTCACCTCATACGGCCAGCGGTCAGGGTCGAATCCGTGGTGCTTGAACAAGGCCAGCGTGATGCGTTCCAGTCCAAACCCAATGCACGCTGAATGCGCAGGCTCGCCATTCGCCAGCTTGATGTCGAAGGCTTTGCCGAAGTAATCCATGTGGCAGTTGGTTGACGCGATGGCCGTCGGCTTCTGATCTGAGGCCACGGCAAAAGTGAATTCATGTTTCAAGTCCTGATCCTTCTGCGATGCCGCCATCACCCGCCCGCCACGTCCGAAGAACGGATCATTCGCCAGCACGATGTCCACCGCCAGTCCGACCTCGGCCAGAGTGTCCTTGCCGAGTTCGAGGCACCGCTTGCGGTGCTCCAGCGCCTGCTCGGCAGTGCCAATGCGCACAAACTCACGCTGGCGGAAAATCTGCATGCGGCACGGATCGATCGACGGCTCATGCCGGAACACCTGCGACAGCAGATCGACCGTCTTGCCACTGCTCGTCAGAGTACCTGTCACCGTAGGATAAAGCGGGTAGCAGCATGCTGGCGACAGCATCAGCGCGCTCGGCGCGAGATCCTGGGTCCATTCTTCGCCATTTTCACGCTTCGTCAGCATGCCCACATGCTCACGCTCACGCCCCATGAAGCTATGCACGGAACCCATCAGGTCCGGAAAGTTTTCGATGTGGCTGGTCTTCAAATAATGCTCGCGGCTCAGCACGCCCGGCAGACGCAGGATGTCCGCCTGAAAGTGCGCTGCGCGGCGTGTGACGAGGCGATCAAAGCTTTGCAGCACGCCGTCAAACACACCGTTGTAGCCATAGACTCCGCGCACGCCAAGCGGGACGAGCAGTCCGGCCTCCGTCACCTGGTCCAGAAATGCCTGATAGGCCTCCGTAAGAGGCAGGGTGGTTGTTGAAGTACAAGTCATAAATCAGCCTTCCTTGTGAACCAGCAGCATCGTGGCGTTCAGTTTCAAAATGCGGTCATTGTTGACCATCAGCGCCGCGCCATACGCATCCCGCAGATGGCGGGCAATGCTAAATTTGGAATCGTTGCGATAGCCCGAGATACCACAGATCAGCATCGCACGTCCTACGATGTCCACGAGCTGCTGCGATGAGGACAGCTTCAGATTGTTTGTGCGAATGGAGAAGCCAAATTCTTCAAACACCCCTGGGCAGTCGCGGCTGCGCAGTTCGTCGTATTCACGTGCCATGGACGCCACATTGTGCCGCATCACCTGCAGCACCTGATCAGCCTCACCGAGACGGATGGCCGAGATGGGGGTCTCGCCGGGTGTCTTGCGCGCTTCCGCACGCACGAAGGCACGGGCTTGATTCACTGCGTCCATCGCGATGCCCGACCACAGCGCACCCCACACGATGTGTGAGTAGGGATGCATCGTCTGCCCGAGAATTTCATTGAACGGCTCTGGAAGGATCTGTTCCGCATTGCCGGACGCAGTTAATTCAAAGCCCGAACTGCAGGTGCCACGGAAGCCCATCGTGTCCCAGGTCGAAAGCGGCACTGCGGTGTACTCTCCTTTGCGCACCATGACGTGCACCTGCTCATTCGCCGGGGCATCCGGTGCACTGCGGCAGGTCACCAGAATCTCGTCTGCGTAGTCACCATAGGAAATGACCGGCGCCTTCTTGGTGAGTTTGAACTGATCACCTATGACCTCCACGGCACAAACACTGGAGCGCAGATCTCCGCCCGTGCCGATCTCAGTCGTTGCAGAGGCCATGAGTCGCTGCTCCTCCACAAGCAGTCGCAGGTAGTCACAGAAGTATTCCGACTGCTGGGCATGATGGACGACGCACGCCACTTGAATTTTATGCATCGCATAAATCATCGCCGCCGAGCCACAGTACTGGCCCAGGGTTTCGCAGATCTTCGCGACCTGCACCAAGTTTAAGCCCATGCCGCCATACTCCTCAGGCACATACGCGCTCAGCAGGCGCGCCTCGCGCATGGCATCAATCGACTCCCTTGGAAATCGCGCCTTTTTGTCCACATCCGCCGCATGAACTCGGAGCACGGATTTGCCCAATGCATGCACCTCCTTCAAAAGTTCGTCAAAATCGACTTCGGTGCTGCAAAGAGTGCTCACAGGATTGGCTTCAGGTTGGGGGTGAATTGGGTGCGAACTTGCGAAATCCGACACATCGGCGGCGGGTTTAGGCTGCGAGTTTCGTGATCGCCTCCGCGATGGAGTCGATGCTCTTGAAGGTGCGGCGGCCAATCAGGCTGTCGGGGAACTCGACATTGAACTTGTCTTCCAGCGCGAGCATCACCGCCACCGTCGCCAGGGACGTCAGGCCAGCGTTGTAGAGGTCATCGCCCTCACTGAGATTTTCCACTGGGAACCGTCCATGCTGGGTAAGGACCTCACGAATGTCTGGCACAAGTGTGTTGCGTTCGTTCTCGCTCATAATGGTAAGTAGATTAGATGTGGATAAATATAATAAACATAGTTTTAGCTTATGAGTCCAGTTAATTTTACAAATTACTGAGACTTCGCTCGCCGCGCTCAGCATGTTCACGCCGTAATTCTCACAGATCCATGGGCCTGCCTCATGCTGTGGCACGTGTCTGTTCATGCCCCCTGAACTCCCATTTGGATTCAGCTTTGGGATTTGTGGCATCCCGCACTCGGTGCGTCAGCCCTCCTCCCCAACCTCGAAATAACTAATCAGGACCAGCGAACCCCTGCTGACGGGCTTTTCACCGTGTGTCTTATTTAGAAACCCGGTAGGTTTTGATCTCATCCGCAAGATGGGCGAAGTCGCCTTTCTCGCAAAGACGGACGAAACCTTCCGTGAAGCGTTTCAGTTCATCCCACACGACGCGGATGTCGTCCGCCTCTTTCGTGTTGATGCGGTTGTCAGAAGCAGCCTGGCTGATGGCGGTGAGCAGATCGGCAAACTGCTGCACGATTTCCTGCGTGGCGGGCATGAGCTCCATGCCACGCGGTCCGCCTCCGGCGGGATTTTGCACGAAGACCCCGTTCGCCTTGTGGCAGAGCCACTGGATGATCTGCGGGTCCTGCGTGATCTCATAGAGCTGGCGCACGCGGTCGAGCGGATTGGAGGTGCCGCTGCCCTGCTGCTCATCGGGCTGGGACCACTTGTAGGCCAGCGAGAGTGAAACACCCAACTGCGCCGCCACTTCCTTGAAGCTGGTCTTCTCCACGGCCTTGCTGATCACTTCATGAGAGTCCATGCCTGATTTGTTTCAGCATGGGAACCATTTGGCAAGCAGCATCCTCGCTGTTTTGTCGTGGTAAAAAACCGTACTCTTTGCACTTGTGGAGGCAATTTCCGCAGGCCTAATTTGCGATCTTCATGAAAATCTCTTCCCTCTTCCTCCTGGTGGTCGCTTGTTTGCTGACCTCCTGCATTGAAATCAAATCCACCGTGGTCGTCACCAAGGACGGCACGGCCACCATCGAGGAGAGCGTGCTCCTGGGCGCCCAGCTTGCGGCGATGATGCAGGTCGGTGGTGCTCAGGGAGATCAGCTCAAGGGACTCACCATGGACAAGGCCAAAGCCGAGGAGCGCGCGAAGAAACTCGGCGAGGGCGTGACGGTCAAATCCCACGAGGAAGTGAAAACACCCGATGGCAAGAGCGGCGTCAAAGTGGTCTTCGCCGTCGCCGACTTGTCGAAGCTAAAATACGTTCCGTTTGAACCCGAACAGGAGGGCAAGCCTGCTTCCACCGCAGAGCCGATGACCTTCGCTCTGAGCGGCTCCTCCCTCACCATCACCAACCCAGAGGCGGACAAAAATAAAGGCGGCGATGCCGCAAAGCCGAAGAAGAGCGCGGATGACATCGCCATGATGAAATCTCAAATGGCCATGATGAAGCCCATGTTTGCCGGCATGCACCTCGCGGTGGAAGTGAAAGGAGCCAACGGCATCGCCAGTTCCGACGCCACCAATCTCAATGATGGCACGATCAGCTATCTGGACATCCAGTTCGACAAGCTGCTCGACAACACGGACGCCTTCACCGGCATCATGGAGTCGGCTGACAACGGCATGAGCATGGCCGATGCAGCAGTCAAGTTCAGCAAAGTCGAAGGCCTCAAGATCGAAGGCAAAAAAGTGGTCAAGGCGGAGCTAAAGTAACTTACCACACCGTTCGACACATTCCATCCAGTCAAGCCGGGGCAGCACGCCCCGGCTTTTTGGTGAACCTGTCAAGATCGGCATGAGTTTTCGTTTGCCGCACCGCTCTGACGCCGGAGATTCTCCGCCCATGATCTCCCAGATACTCGATTTCGCACTGCACATCGACAAACACCTGCAAACCTTTGCGCAGGATCACGGTGCGCTGATTTATGGTCTGCTGTTCGCCATTGTCTTCTGCGAGACCGGTCTGGTGGTGATGCCCTTTCTGCCGGGCGATTCACTGCTGTTTGCTGTGGGCGCGCTGTCCGCCCAGGGGCTCATCCGCATTGAGCTCATCATTCCGCTGCTGATGTGCGCCGCCATCATCGGTGACAACCTCAACTACTGGATCGGCCGCAAAGCGGGCGGCTGGATCGTCAACCAGCGTTGGTTCAAGCGCGACTACCTCGCAAAAACAGAGGCCTTCTTCGTCAAGCATGGCGGCAAGGCCATCATCCTCGCGCGCTTCGTGCCCATCGTACGCACCTTTGCCCCCTTCACCGCCGGCTTTGGCCGCATGGACTACCGCCGCTTCCTTTGCTACAGCCTCGGCGGTGGTCTGGTCTGGGTGCTGAGCTTCAGCATCGCCGGCTATTTCCTCGGCAGCATCCCGATCATCAAGAACAACCTCAAGCTGGTGTTCATTCTGATTATCGTCGTTTCCATGCTGCCCATCGTCTTCGAAGTGCTCAAGCACCGCGCCGAGGCGAAACGCGCGCAGGCGGAAAAGGACGGTCAATCCTAAACCAGACTACCGACCGCCGGAGTTCATGTAGAAGCCAGGCGCACCACGGAAACCCGGCACATAGACTGGCTGCGAGGAAGGAGCCACCATGCCAGGATAAACCGGCATGCTGCCGATGCTCTGGTAACTCTGCACACCACCGAAGGATTGGATGACGCCGGTCGAGCTGTTGCGGCCGAAGGGACCCGACACATTCTGCTGGTACATGAACTGGCTCCCCTGCGGCATCGCCGTCGGCCCTGATCCAGGAGCATACCCACCACGCGGAACCGGCGCTCCATTGCTGCCCGCCATGCTGGCGATGCTTGGGGGGATGCTCGGAGTGGTCCTGCCGGGCGAGCTGGACGGGTAGTAATAGCTCGAACCGTCCCCCCTCGGTGCGGTGCTGCAAGCACCCAGCAACAGCGCGGGCAGCGCCAGGACACAGAGTCGTGTTTTCATGCCCCCATGGTATCATGAACGTCAACCCGGTGGTGGAAAACTTTGCCAGGGCGGGTAAACGCGGCAGAATGCGCCGCATGCAGCCCGTTGTCGTCGTTCAGCATCCCTTGGCGCAGTGCCATCTCGCCGCCATCCGTGCCGTCGGCACGCCTTCCCATGAGTTTCGGCGGCATTTGAACCACCTCGCGCGCCTGCTGTTTCTGGAAGCCACCCGCGAGCTGCCAGTGCGTGAGATGTGCGTGCAGACGCCGCTGGCCGAGACGCAGGGCGCACAGCTCGCACGACCACTCGTCTGCGTGCCCATCCTGCGCGCCGGCCTGGGTTTGCTGGATGGCATTCTGCCGCTCGTGCCGGAGGCCGTCGTCGCCCATGTGGGCATCAAACGAAATGAGGAAACCGCTCTGCCGCATGCCTACTATGCGAACCTGCCGGCCAACCTTTCTGCCGCAGATGTGTTCATCTTGGATCCCATGCTCGCCACCGGCGGCAGCGCCTGCGAGGCGGCGCGTCAGCTCAAGGAGGCCGGAGCCATGCGCATCACGATGATCTGCGTGGTGAGCTGCCCGGAAGGACTTGCCGCCATAAAACGCGCCCACCCCGATGTGGCCATCGTCACCGCCGCCATTGATGCCGGCCTCAATGACAAATGCTACATCGTCCCCGGCCTCGGCGATGCAGGCGACCGCTACTTTGGCACCTGAAGTTTGCCCTACCGCCCGCACGATCTGCCCTTTGATCACCGTTTCATTTTCCCATGCCCATCACCCTGCCCCCTCTTTCCCGCCGCAGCTTTTTGCAGCACGGCACCGCCGCCGCCCTGGGTTCCTTCGCCACGCAGTTGCCTGCGCTGGAGATTCCTGAGCAGATCTGGGTGCTGTTTTCCGACCCCCACATCGCTGCCGACGAAGCCCTCAACGCACGCGGCGTCTGCATGGCGGAAAACCTGCGCCGCTGCGCCAATCAGGTGCTCAAGATCGGCCAGAAGCCCTTTGGCCTCATCGTCAACGGTGACTGCGCCTACCTCGACGGCAAGGCGGAGGACTACGTCACCTTCACCCACTGCATCCAGGCCCTGCGCGAGCAGTCCATTCAGATACACTGCACGCTCGGCAACCACGACCACCGCAACAATTTCCTCAACGTCATCATCGGCCCGCCGCCGCCCAACGCTGAGCGCCCGATGAACGTGCCGGACAAGCACGTCGCCACCGTCACCAGCGCCCAGGTCAACTGGGTGCTGCTCGACTCCCTCGACCTCGTCAACAAAACCCCGGGTACACTCGGCGAGCCCCAGCTTGTGTGGATCGAGCGCGAACTGCGCAATGCACCCAACAAGCCCACTTTCATCGTCGCCCACCACAATCCCATGCAGCCCAGCATGGACGACAAGAAAAAAGGCACCTGCCTGCAGGACAGCGATGCCCTCTTCGACCTCCTCGCCTCCTATCCCAAGGTGCAGGGCTACATTTACGGCCACACCCACACCTGGCTGAAAACGAAGCACGAGAAGACCGGCCTCCCGCTCATCAATCTGCCTCCCGTCGCCTACACCTTCGACCCCAAACGTCCCAACGGCTGGGTCATCGTCCGCATCAATTCAGAGCGTGCCGAGTTCGAACTGCGTGCGCTCAATCCCGCGCATGAAGAGCATGGGCAGAAGCAAATGATCAGGTTCGTGTAACGAATTCACTCATCCACACCCGCTGCGTCCAGCGTACGCATCATCGCGTCCAAGAATTCCTGCGCGGCGTCGATGGGCAGAATGATCGTGTCGCGCCGGCCACGCACATCCTCGGTGATCTTGATGAATTTGCCGCGCTCGTTCTCCTTGAGATCGAGGAAGAAAATCTTCCGATCCGTGATGATTTTTTCGGAATGCAGCGGCGGATTAGGCGGACGCCGTTCGTCTTCAAATTCTGTGTTCCTCATGCCGGTAACCTCCACTGACTGACGATTCTGTTCGGGGTGAATTCGAGGCCGATTCTAGGAGCAGCGCCACTGTTGTCAACGCTTCTCCTATTTAGAGGGCCGCAGATCCGCCCTTGGACGAGACGAGCACCTGTTGAGCGGCCCGCAGAGCACCCAGCGTCCAGATGACGGGGTAAAGCGTCTCGTGGTACCACAGCCGGGCGAAATAGAGACCGATGGGAGCCGTTGGGAAATGGGTGCCGGCGCGGGTGGCCGTGAGCAGCCACTGGACGCCCGAAAGCACCTTCTCGCGCTCCACACGACCAAGCGCATGCAAAGCGACGGCCGTCTCTTCGATGCTGGCAGGAGCATTGGCATCGCCACCAAAAGAGCCATCCGGTTTTTGGGCGCTGAACAGATAGTGGCGACCGCTTTGGATCAGGCCATCGGCCAAAGCGGCCAACTGCTCGCTGCCGCTGAGATGATTGACGACCTGCGCTGTGCCATAGACGGGATTGGATTCGTCAGGTGTGTGCTCGTTGCCAAACCACAGAGGAATCCAGGAACCGCCTGGCAGTTGCACGCGCTTCAGGTAGGCGAACGCATGCTGCGTGGCTTTGGCGATGCGGCTTTGCAGCACCTCCGGCAACTCATCATGCCACACCCACCAGGCGCAAAGGGCATGCGCCGTGATCTCGGGCGTGCTGCGGTCAAACGGGAGCGTGCCCCAGCCACGGCAGAAGGTGGGGATACCCCCGTCGCGGTTTTGCAGGTCCAGCAACCAGGTGATGCCCTGCTGAATGGCGGCATCGCAGATGTGGCCCATTTTTTTGAGGGCGATGAGTGTACTCGAAGTGTCATCCGCATCCGGCACGCCGCCAGGCAGATTCGTCCACGCCCAACCACCGGGCGGGGCATTGGTGAAGGGGTGAACTTCGCGATATTGCTGGGCAAGCAGCCAAGTTTGTAGTTCGGGGTTCGCTTCGCGGCTTCGCAGTAGCCCGTCCGGCAGCCCGTCCGAGCTACGCACCGACAACGTCGTCCCCCATGTCGCCAGATTCGTGTCAATGGGCCAGCTTCCATCCTCACGCTTGGAGTTGAGGAGGAAATCAACCGCCAGCGGCAGGCAGGGATGATCAAGTTGTCCGCCACCCGCCAGCGCCATGGTAACAAAACTCGTCAACGGCGTGGCTTCCAGATAACCGCCGCTGCTGGGTTGCAGCGCCTTGAGCATCGGCCGAATGCGCGGCCAGGTGAGTGCACGCAGCCAGCGCAGCGGATTCCACCACGCCGGTGGATCATTTTTGAAACGCGTGTAACCGATGGCGATCAACGCCGGCAAAGCGTAGCTGACCACCGGCAGACCCACGGTACCAAACCAGGTGCGCGGCAGCGCGGCGAGCTCAAAGGGCAGCGCGATGACGTGCTTCCAGGGTCTCTCACCCAAGGTGCCGCACAGTGCACAGAGCATGAGGATGGGCACGGAGAAGGTCTTGTCCTTGCCATAGCGAGACACCACCGCTCTCGCGATGGCCGCAGGTGCCAGGGAGCCAACCTGGGCGGTTATCCACCCATTGGCTGATTCGACAGCAGGCAAACTTGGTTGCGCCACAAGATGTAGCGTGCTCCAGCAGAGCAGCGTGGTCGAAAGATTGCTTTTGCTCAGCGTCGTATCGCCCCAGCCACCGTCGGTGTTCTGATGCTCACACAACCACCGTGCGCCTGCGGCGATGTGCTGCGCATGCTTCTCACGATTTACGAGCGCCAACGCGACGATGGCCGTCGCGGTGGAGAGCGCACTGCTGGAAAGCCGCCCCTCCCAGTGTCCGCTCGCGTTGCGCAGGGCATGGAGATGCGCCTGGGTGTTGGCGATGGCGCGGTCAAGAGCGTCCATCATGGCACGAGGTCTCAGGCTTCGAGTTTCAGCTCAGGCCGGGCCTCAATGGCCTTGGTGAGCGAGCTCCAGCCGCCTTCTCGCTGCTGCTGGAACATGTGCAGATACAAGGCGACCTGCTTGGCAGGAGACGCGGCAAGCAGGGCGACCACGGCGGCCTCAGCCTTGTCATCTTCAATCACCTCAGGCAGCTCGCTCACTTCGCCTTTGCCATCATGCGCGATCCCGGCGGCATCCAGAAAGGTGATGAGCATCTGCGACTGGCCTTTGAGCAGCCAGATCTGGAAGATCTGCGCCGTCACTTCCTCATTCGACTTCGTGTTGAGCTGCTCCAACAGCCACTCGGCCTGCTTGGCACGGGATTTCTCCAGAATGAATGCGGGACGAAGACGCTTGGCGGGAGCGAGCGAGTCAATCACGGCCTTGTACGCAGCACGCTGGTCGGTCTGCATGTAGGTCATGATCTGCATGCGCAGCTCGGCACCGATGGCTTGAAGAAGTTGGTTGGGTCGCATCTGGAGTTTGGGTGGAAACGGGGTGGCTCTGCTAGCACCACGGCACAGAAGTCGCAACCGTTTTGCCTCACAGCAGCCGAATCGTCAGCGGGAAGCGATAAACCTTGCCCTCCGAGGCATTCACGATGCCGATGATGGTCAGCACGATGGTGGCGATTCCTATGGCAAAGAGAAGCGGGATGCCAATGAGAATGAAACAGAGCAGGGCGGACAGCAAAGCATAGAGCAGATAGCTGAGTTGAAAGTTCAGCAGTTCACGTCCCTGCCGGTCCAGGTAGCTGCTTTGCTCTTTTTTGACCAGCCAGACGATGAGCGGCCCTAAAATGGGAAAACCAACCAGACAGAGCACGTGCATGACGACGCCCAGAGTTTTTTCATCCTGGGTGACCGCTAAAGGCGGCAGGGCGGGTGGTGGCGTGGGAGATTCCATGGCGGTGCCATGCTACCACGAAGCGGCACGCGGCCAAATACAAACGCGGAGCCAGTTTCCCGGCTCCGCGCTGAATGAATGAACTCAATCCGAACGATCAACCGATCTTCGGCAGTTCGAAGCCGGCGGCGTACTCGTCCTGGGCCAGCTTGTTGGCCTCAGCGGCGAACTCACCGGTGAACTTCTCCGCCACAGGATCAAATTCGAGCCATGGACCGGCGCTGATTTTTTCGACGCTGAGGTCGATCTTGTTGGCTTCGAGGTTGGCCACGAAGTCCGCCAGGGTTTCCTGACCGGCCTTGTCGTTGGCCAGGCGCTCCTGGATTTCGGCCGTGCTGAGCTGCTTGCCCAGGCGGTAGGAGATGTTCGAAAGATGGGCCAGCGAAGCGGCATGGTAGCCGTGGGCCACATGCAGGTTGCTGTTGATGATCTTCCCGGCACGCACGGACTCGATGAAGTTCTTCATGTGGTCGGCGCCGTCATCGAAGTTGTCGAACTTCTTGATCGCCTGGCCTTCGTTGTCGTAGGCTTTGGCTTCGGCGACAAAACCGCCTTCGCAATGGATCACATTGCCGATGCGGGGAGCGGCGGTCTTGCCGTTGATGCGGAACACGGGTTCAAAGCCCTTGGTCCAGTTCATGTCCTTCATGGGCAGGCCGCGGTTGTCAAACAGCAGAGGTGCGCCTTCGGCCCACTGGAAGAAGGCCATCTGGTTGTTGGCGGTCTGACCGTCGTCCTGGTAGCCCCAGCGGCCACCAAAGCTCATCACGCGCTTGGGCAGCAGCTCTGGATTGCCGAGCGCCCAGCGGGCGACGTCGAGCTGATGCGGCCCCTGGTTGCCGATGTCACCGTTGCCATAGGCGAACTGCCAGTGCCAGTCATAGTGCATCTGCTCGCGCTGCACAGGGACGACCGAACGCGGAGCGGACCACAGGGTGTAGTCGAGGTCCACGATCTGCGGCTTGCCACCGGTGTCACGGAAAGTAGCGGCGATGCGGCCATTGGCGTCCGGCTTCACCGGCTCGGCGACTTTGCCGATGCTTTTGCGGGCCTTGAAATTGATGCCGCGGGAAAGCTGCACTTTGCCGATGTTGCCAGCCTTCACCCAGTCCATGGCGGCCTGCCAGCCGGGGGAGGAGCGGCGCTGCATGCCGTGCTGCACCACCAGGCCCTGCTTTTCGACGGCGGCAGCGGCTTCGACGAGCTTGCGGCCTTCCCACATGTTGTGGCACACGGGCTTCTCCACATAAACGTGCTTGCCGTTCGCGATCGCGGTCATGGCGATGAGCGTGTGGCTGTGGTTCGGCGTGGCGATGGTGACCGCGTCGATTTCCTTGTCGGCGCAGCACTCACGGAAATCCTTGTACTGCTTCACCGTGATGTTTTTCTTGGCCAGGGAGGCGACCTGCTTTTCCATCACTTTGTTGTCCACATCACAAAGAGCGACGAGGCGCACGCCTTTGATGCCAAGAAGACTGCCAATGTGGCCGGAGCCACGACCGTTGAAACCAATGACAGCAACGCGGACATCCGCATTGGCACCGAGAGGAGCGGAAAAGGAAGGCAGGGCGGCAAGACCGGCGGCGCCGGCCACGGTGCCGCGAATGAAGGTGCGGCGGGTGGTTTGGTTCGGTTGAGTTTGCATAGGATGGAGGGAATCAGGCACGGCCACGCCCAAGGAGCACGGCAAAGAGTGTCATAAGCTACCTGAAACGCCGGTTATTAGGCAACCTTTCCTTTCATTCCCCACCGTTTGTGACCATTCCCCCGCTGTTTGTGACCTGGTGCCGCACCCCGCACCGTTCCAACAGGCTGTTAGGGTTGCGGTTTTGGCGCGGGCAACCTCACCGTGTCTGGCTCGAAATCGAGCACGTCCTGATGGGTGCGCAGGGCTTTGCGTGCATTGTCGAAGAAAGAGGAGAGGTCGTCGGCGTTCATCTGCTTCTTGTCGTCGATGTAGGACTGCAGCTTCTGGATCTGGCCGTCGGCGTCGAGATTGACGGAGCCCATGACTTTCTGCGCCTGCTTATAGGTGCCGGAGAATTTGCTCTGCGCCTGTTCAAAGGCCTCTTTAGCACCTTCCTGCCGCTGGTACTGCTTTTCGGCTTCGCGGAAGTCACTGCTGAACATTCGCTTGAAGAAGCCGCCTTTGGGTTTCTCGATGTGCTTGGAGGCCTGGGCGTCAAAGTAGTTCGCCAGTTCCTGAAACTCCTGCATTGGCTTCTGATACTGCTTCTTCAAGTAGCCGAGCCCGGTGGTGATGATGGACAGCTTTTCCACCTCGGCCTTCGACAGCTTCTGGCCAGCCTTCACCTTGTCCTCCAGCAGGTCGATGTATTGCAGCGTGGTCTTGTTGCCTTCGAAGATGTTTTCAAACTCCTTGGCCGCGATGGCCAGGCGCTTTCGCTCCCCTTTGCGCAGGTCGTCGATCTTCTTTTCATGCTCATCGTTGAGTGCGGTGATCATCTTCTGGTGCTGCGCCGCCTGGTTGTCGAAGGTGCGCTGAAATTCAGCCTCCTTGGCCTTCATTTCTTCGGCCTGCGCGATTTTGATTTGTTCGATCTCGGCATGTGCGACTGTGAGGTCAGTGCGTGATTGAAACAGGAACCAGCCAAGCACACCCGAGGCAAGAAAGCTGAGCACAAGCAGTGCGGTGAGATTTTTAATGGCCGTCATGAGGGGGAATGATTGGTGAGACTGCGAGGCACGCAAGTCGATTCAACGCGCCGGTTTTGCGCCGCAGCGGACGGCTCATGCACGCCTTCCGGTCGTTCTTCAAGCCGGAATCCTGCTAGGGCGGGCTGATTTTCTGCGTCTTGTCTTTCTGATGTCCACCACTACCCGCCCTACGATCGTCCGTCATCATATCCTTGCCACGGCGACGATGGTGGCCTTTCTGATGTATCTGGACCGCATTTGTCTGGCGCAGATCGTGACCTCGGACTCGTTTCAAAAGAGTGTCGCGTTGCAAGGCTGGCAGATCGACTGGGTGAAAGGCGCCTTCTTCTGGGCCTATGCGCTGGCGCAAGTCCCCGCCGGATGGCTGAGTGATCGCTTTGGCACGCGGGCCCTGATCACCATCTACATAGCCACGTGGTCGGTCTTCACCGCTGCCACCAGCTTTTCGCTGGGCTTCACCACGCTGCTCATCGCCCGGCTTGGCTGCGGCCTCGCCGAAGCGGGTTACTACCCGGCTAGCAGCGGTTTGCTCACCCGCTGGGCACACATCGAAGCACGCGGATTTGCCAGCAGCGTGATTTCTTGGGGCGGGCGTGTCGGTGGTGCCGTGGCACCAGGTCTGACGGCCTTCGTGATCCTGCGCGCGGGCGATTGGCGCTGGGCGGGATGGCTCTATGGATTGATCGGCGTGATCGTGGCCGTGTGTTATTGGCGCGTCTTTCGCGAGCACCCGCGCCAGCATCCACGCTGCAATGCAGCGGAGATCGACCTGCTGGCCGAGGGTCGGGGCGACTTCCAACCCATCAAAGATCCGCCCAAACGGTTTCCGCTCAAGATTGCCTGCCAGAGCTTCAATCTCTGGATGGCCAACGGCGTGCAGTTCTTCACCAACATCGGCTGGGCCTTTCTGATCCTTTCCCTGCCCGAGTATCTGAAGAAGGTGATGCATCTGGAAGAAGGCATGACCGGTCTCATCACGACGGGCGCGCTCACCATCGGCATCGCGGCTTTGCCGCTGGGCGGCCTGATCACAGATTACATCACCCGCCATCATGGCAGACGCTTGGGCCGTATGCTGCCCATGTGTGTGACCAAATTCGCCGCCGCTGGCTGTTACGTACTGGCCTTGTGGACCGACTCCCCTTGGGGCATGGCTGCGGCCTTCGGTCTAGTCGCCTTTTTTGGCGACATCGGCCTCCCTGCCATGTGGACCACGATGCAGGACATCAGCGGCAAACATCAGGCGCAGCTCTTTGGCTGGTCCAACATGTGGGGCAACTTTGGCGCTGCCATCATGCCCATGCTCTTCACGCTGGTGCTGAAGTCCTATGACACCAACCACGATTACCACGAAGGCGTGTGGATGTGCGCAGCGGCCTTTGTGCTGGCCGGTGTTTTTGCGCTGTTCGTGAACGCAGAAAAGCCCGTGATTCAGGAGGGCGCGTAAACGCTCTCACCGGATCACGGGCGTAAAATCAATTCTGCGGGCAGGTATTACCAGCCGTCGCCGCCGCCGTCGCCACCACGATTGCCACGGTCGAAACCGCCGCCACCGCGTTTGCCACCGCCGCCGCCGCCACCACCGTAGCCGCCACGGCCACCGCCGCCGCCACCACCGCCGTAGCCGCCACGGCCACCGCCGCCGCCGCCACCACCACCGCCGCCGTAGCCACCGCGTCCACCGCCGCCGCCACCACCACCTGCCGGACGCTCTTCACGTGGGCGGGCTTCATTGATGGCCAGCTTGCGGCCGAGGAACTCCTGGCCGTTTTGCGCATTGATTGCGGCATTCATGGCTTCTGCAGAGTCCATGGTCACGAAGGCGAAACCACGCGGACGGCCGCTTTCGCGATCCATCGGGAGGAACACTTCGGTGACACCACCGTATTGGGAGAACAGCTCACGAACATCTTGTTCTTGAGCGGCGAAGGGCAGGTTGCCCACGTACATCTTGGTATTCATATCGTTGTTGGGTGCAGTCTTCTGCCTCGTGTCAGAACCAGCCCCGATCATCGGTATGAGAACACCAACGGATTCAAAATCACCTGATGAACGACTGAGCCTAACCCTTAACAGGTGACTTACGGCGTTTTATCGCCGGAAACGGGCCAAAGGCAAACGAAACTTTTTTACGGTTTCGCCGCCCTCGGTAGAGCCTGGCTTTGTTCAAGTGCGGGTCCTCCATAGTGCACCGCACGGGCCCAGACTTCCAGGTTACTTCTTCAGCTTGCCTTCTACATAGGTGAGAATGCGCCCCACTTTGTCGGCATCCTGAGCTTCTTTGGCGGCTTCAAAGGCTGTCTTCGCCTGTAGCAGCTCACGCAACAATGGCAGGGAGATGATTTCCTGCCCCGCGACTTGTAGACGCTCATAGCGCTCACGCAAAGTTTCCAAGTCGGTGCTACCGGGCTCAAATTTGGCAAAATCGACCTTTTCGACTGCTGCATCCAGTTCTTTGAAGTGCGAGTCTTTGAACAGCTCGTCCAGCTTGGCATTGGCATCGGCAAACTGACCGCTTTTGATCAACTGTTCGATTTCGCCGCCGCGATATTTCATCGCTTCCGTTGGCGGTACGCCGAGGGCTTCCACCGCAGCTCGGAGCTTGCCAGCTTTTTCCTTCACCTGCACCTCCAAGCCACCGCTTGCGGCGATCTTCGGCGGCCCGAGTTTTTTGGCTTTGGCGAGTTGCTCCGGCGTCAGGACGTCGCGCACGCCGATCAGCGCCCGCAGTTGCAGTTGTTTGATGGCCGCTTCCGCTTCGAGCAGCTTGGAGAGTTGGGCCGCTGCCACGTCGGCGCTGGTGCTACGGTCCTCCAGCAGATGACCGAGTGCCTTCTGCTCCGCCTTGACGGCTTGCTCCAACGGCCCGGCCTGGGCACGTGCCTCACTAAGCTGGGAGTTGAGCTTGGACTGCTGCTCTTCTGTCAGGGCCAGTTCGTCGCGCACGGAAGCAATCATGTCTGGGTGCAGCAGACCGCTTTTCAGCCAGTCTTCGACTTGAACGGCAGGCAGGCTGGTGGCGGCAAGGAGTAAACAGCAAAGGAGCTTTTTCATGGGATGGAGAGGTTGAAGTGTGGGGTTAAAAGAATGTCGGAAGGGGCTTCAAACGCCAGGAGCGGCGGCTCTAGGCTGGCAAACAATTCGCCTGGTGGGGAGTCAAACAGCGGCGGCAGGGCTTCACTCAACCGTGGCTCATGGCGTGGCCCATCAGAGATGAAGACCGCCAGCACGATCACGCAGGTTGCCTCCAGCACCCACCGCAGCACGGGACGGGGCCGCTGCCGTGGGCCATCCAGCAACTCCGGCCTCCAGGCAGGTGCGTCTTGGTGATCGCAGCGGCGCGCGTGCGCAAAGACCGCGCACAGATCGTCGTCAGAGTTAGGCTTCATGAGGAGAGTCGGGTTGCAGCAGCGTGCGCAGACGCGCTTTGCCGCGTTCGTAATGCTGGCGTACCGAACCGATGCTGACTTGCATCACGTTCGCCGCTTCGTTGAGCGTGAGATCCTGGTAAAACACCAGGTGCAGCACCTCCGCCTGCCGTGCGGGCAGTTGCGCCAGGCAGCACCGCAGCTCTGATGCGCGCTCGTCCAGCTCCAGTTGGCGTGCAGGCGAGGGGCGCGGATCGTGCTCCGGCCCGCTGAGTTGAAGCAGCAGTCGGCCAAGCAGGGATTCGCGATAACGCAGGCGCCGAAACTCCTCGTGCGCAGTGAAGCGGATGACCCCGAACCACCACGTCTTGAAGCTGGAGCGCCCATCGTGCTGCGCCCGCTGCTGGGCGAGTTTGAGATACGCGTTTTGCAGCACGTCCTCCGCGCGGGCATGGTCGCCCGCACAGCAGTGCAGCGCCCAGCCAAAGGCGTCGGGATGCAGAGCTTCGAGCTGGTCGGCGATGGCGCGTTCCATTCATTTCCCGCTGAGTGACGCAGGACAGCGCGATGTATGACACCGGCGTCGAAAAAACCAGCCGCTTTATTTGATCAGCGCCACCAGACCCAGGAGCAGCGTCAGCGCCAGCGTGCCACCAGCGGCGGCCCACAACTCGACGCCCTGCTCCGGCAAAAACGCCACCGCATAAGTCAGCGCCACCTGCAACCAACTGAAAAGAATGAAGGCTTTGGGACTGGCAGGCGCAGGGCGTGGAGCCATCGCCTCCTCCATGGTCAACGGTGCTGCTTCCGTGGCGAGAAGGCCAGTGAGCGGCTGGACCACCGGGCGGCCTGTGGTTGCTGGTGACGGTACAGTGGGCTTTGGCGCAAGATTGCCGCCATCTTCCTTGCCCTGACGGGAAATGATTTTGGGGCCGGTGTCGGCACCCTTGGCCAGAATGGTCGGTCCCATTGGCAGTACGGGGGCAGCGGCAGGCACCATCGGTCTTGCCACCAGTTGGTTGACTCCCGATGAAACGACGTTGCTGATAAGCAGCACCCTGCCGCCAATGCTCAAACTGAGCGGCAGTGGCAGCTCGGCTTCGGCTTCCCCCGCACGCCCGAGCCAGCCCACGACGGCAGAATCATCCAGCACCTGCAACAGCACCTTCCCGCTTGCTGCCGCCCACAGAGCCAGCAGCACGGCAGGACAGCCCGCATCTGGAATGACCACCGCGCAGTCCTCACCCGCGCCCAGCAGGAGCGGCTGGTCGGGGCGCAGTTCGAGACGCGTGTCCCCAACGCCTAGCCCCTGCAAAACGATCTCGCGCCCAGCTTTGCCTGCCGCTGCTTTCACCGGGCGGAGCAGTTCCAGGCCAATCCCACCCGGCGTGAGCTTCCAGGGCAGCGGCTGCGCATACGGCACACTGCCATTGGTGGGATGAACAACGACGAACTGACAGCCGTTCACAAACTGGGCGGTCAATTCCACTTCCTGCACCGCATCACCCTCAAGCTGAATGCTGCATGACGCTGCACGACCGATACTGATCGTCTCGCCGTCCTGCACCAGCAGAAAGCGGCGGCGGCCGTTCAATTCGTAAACAACAGGGATCTTCATTCGGGTATTTGTTTACGCTGTAACGGCGCGCAAGTCGAACAAACGATCATCCCTTGCTCAGGCTAGGGTCGAACCGCTCCCGCACCGCTCGCTCGCGGAACGCAAAGATGCGCTCAAGCTGCGGCTTCACTAGCAGCGCATAAACCAGATCTCCCAGTGGTGCCAAGGGCAGCACATACGTCGCCCGATCCTCCATCTCGATGCGGCCATCTCCCAGATCATGAAACTCGTGCTCATGGTGCCACACGGCATACGGACCCACGCGCTGCTCGTCGATGAACCTCACGCCCTCCTCCACCAGCGTGATTTCCGACAGCCACGTCATCGGCACACCCAGCAGGGGCCGCACGCGGTAGGCGATCATCATTCCCTGCCGCATGCGTGGCGGCAGGTCTGGCGTGAGAATTTCAAACCCCAGTTCCGGCGGCGTGATCTTCGCCAGATTCCTCGGGTTCGAGAAAAAAATCCCAGGCCTCCTGCCGCGTGGCCCGGATGATCTGCTTCGTATGGAGGGTATGAACAGCCATGCTCAGCTCGGGAAGTCCGTGTTCGCCGCCACCGTTTCCCACTGCGACACCTCACGCGTCAGGGCCGCCGCTTTGTCCCGCATCTTCTTCACCACATACTTGCCCAGCGGCAGCCGCAGCGGGGCTTCGCCTTCGAGCACCATCTTCACGATGGCGTCGGCGGCACGCACGGGATCGCCCGGTTGCTTGCCGTTCACCGTTTCAAGAAAGGTGGCAAACTTGCGCGCGCTGCCCGCATAGTCCGCAATCTCCCCAGCCGCCTTTTCCAGCCCTCGGGCGATGAAGTCCGTCCGAAACGGTCCCGGCTGCACCAGCGTGACGTGAATACCCAGCGGTGCCAGTTCCAGCCGCAGGCTCTCGCTCATCATCTCCAGCGCCGCCTTGGCTCCGCCGTAGATGCCGAAGCCTGGATAGTTCGAAATCGCCGCCGCTGCGCTGATGTTCACGATGTGCCCGCTCCTTTGTGCCCTCAGCAGCGGCAGCGCGGCACGGATCACGTTCAGCGGGCCGAAGAAATTCGTCTCCACACTGCGGCGGATCTGCTCGTCACTGCACTCTTCCACGGCACCGATTAGCCCGTAGCCCGCGTTGTTCACGAGTACATCCAGCGCTCCTGCCGCCGCGATCACCTCGTGAATGTTGGCCGTGTCCGTGATGTCGAGCGCCATCACCTCACAACTGCCAGACCGCTCCAAATCGGCGATGCTGCGCACGTCCCGCGCCGTGGCGATGACATGCTGCCCAGCCGCCAGCGCCGCCTCCGCAATCGCACGGCCAAAGCCGCTCGAACAACCTGTGATCAGCCATTTTTTTTGATTCATGCGGGATATATTTTCCAAAGGATGACGTTCAAGCAGACGAACAACGCGCCCATGCAGATACGGCACCCGCAGCTTTGCGGCTGCCAAGAAACAGCGCGGGCGTGGGCAGCACAGCAAGCCCGCCCTTGTTGGGACACACACCACCGTTTCTGAAAATTCCTCGTAATCGGCTCGGTAATTGCGCTAGCCTCTCCTTAAATCGTTGTTTACGCCATGCCTGATGAACCTGCTGTACCCGGGCCAACGCCAGCCAATTATCAGCGAACGACAGGTGGTCATCTGCGCTGGCAGCCGCCGTCGCCGGAACATTTGCAGACGCTGCTTCCTGCTTATGAAATCCTGAGCATCATCGGCAAGGGCGGCATGGGCGCGGTGTACCAGGGAAGGCAAAAATCGCTGGACCGCCTCGTCGCCATCAAGCTCCTGCCGCCCGAAGCGGCGGACAACGACATGGAGTTTGTCGAACGCTTCAAGAACGAGGCGCGCACGATGGCGAAGATGAACCACCCGGCCATTGTGCATGTGTACGACTTTGGCGAAACCTTGGACGGCCAGCTCTATATCGTCATGGAGTACATCGACGGCACGGACGTGGCCAAAATGCTCCAAAGCCAGGGCAAACTGCCGCCGGAGCACGCGCTCGCCATCTCCGCCCATGTGTGTGATGCGCTGCAGTATGCACACACGCACGGCGTCGTGCATCGGGACATCAAACCGGCCAACATCCTTCTGAACCTGGAAGGCCAGGTCAAAGTGGCCGACTTCGGTCTGGCCAAGACCGCCGACACCAGTCAGGCGGGCCTCACGAAGACCAACATGGCGATGGGGACGCCGGACTTTGTAGCTCCCGAAACACTGACCCCAGGCATGAACGTGGATGGCCGTGCGGACCTGTACGCCGTCGGCGTGATGCTCTACAACATGCTCACCGGCCAGGTGCCGCGCGGAGCCTTCCGCATGCCCAGTGTCACCAGCGCCACGGACATGCGCTTCGACAAGATCATCGGCAAATGCATGGAGATGGATCCTGCCATGCGCTACCAGACCGCGTTCGACGTGCGTCGTGATCTGGACGTCATCCTCACCACGCCTCTGGCCAAACCCGGGGTGCGGACCATCTCGGTCAAACCGCGCGATCTGCCGCAGAAGCCCGTGGGCAAAAGCCCCAGCACACCCCAGCAGCAGCGTGCACCGGGCAGCGCTGGAGTGCCCGTGCGCACCAGTCAGTCACCGCCGAGCGGTCCAGCCGCCAAGCCAGGCGCTCCGCCAGCCAAAACGGGCCAGAGTGCCCAGGCACCCGCTGCGCCTCCGCAGAAATCAAAGGCAGGCATGATCTACGGCATCGCCGCAGCGGTGGTTGTCGTGGCGGCGGCAGCGTTCATGTTGGTCGGAGGAAGAAAAACACCCAAACCCGTGGCGCAAACAGCACAGGAAAAACCCAAGCCGCAACCGCCAAGCACGCCCAAACCCGCAGACGCCGCCGTGCCGACCGGCGCAGTGCTCATCTTCAGCGAACACCGCTATCAGTTCATCGCCGGCAAAGATTCGTGGACCGAAGCCCGGGACAAGGCCATTGCCTTGGGCGGCCATCTGCTCACGATCACCAGCAAGGAGGAGGAGGATTTTGTCAGCCGCTCCTACGAGCGCCTGTTCACGAAGGACAACGACTACGCCTTCATCGGCGGGTCTGCCAGCTCCACTCCCAACTGGACCTGGGTGACCAGCGAGCCCTTCAACTACAAGCCCGCCAAGTTCTCTTTCAGCACCGGCACGCGCATGCTCAGCCTGAGCAGAATTAGCGGCAAGCTTGTCTGGAAAGACCAGTCCACCGGCGCCTGCGGTCTGGGCTGTTTTATCGAATGGGACGACGACGGCAAAGCGCCGCCCGCCACTCCGGTCCTCACCTTCGCCGGCCACCGCTACCAGCTCGTGACGGCAAAGCTCAAATGGGATGCTGCCAAAGCCAAAGCTGAATCCATGGGCGGCCACCTGGCCATGATCGCCACCAAGGAGGAAAACGACTGGGTGTGGGGCAATATCATGTCAAAACTGAAGAAAACGGCGTCTGATCCCACTGGCGACCGTTGTTTCATCGGTGCCATCCAGCGCAAAGCACCGGATGGGCCGTGGGAATGGGTCACCGGCGAGCCGTTCTCCCTCCAGCCATGGATGGGGAAGTTTCCCAACGACAAAAACAACTCCGTCAAAGTGGCCACGCTGCAATCCAAAGCCTGGGATGATGTGACCCAGAACTACGAAGCCTTGTCCTTCCTCGTCGAATGGGATGACGCTGCTCCTGCCAAGCCTGAACCTCTCGCACTCACCGGCCCACTGAACCTCCTGGCCTTCGTCGATGTGAAGCGCGATACCCTGCAAGGCACCTGGGATCTGAATCCCGAAGGATTGGCTCTAGCCCTTGTGAATGGAATGCAGTTGTTGGAGATCAACGCCACTCCACCCGTGGAGTACGATTTTGAAATTGAGTTCACCCTCTCCGCTGGCATCCGTGAAGTCAGCCAGGTTCTGGCCGTGCCTGGTGGCAGTCTTGTTTGGAAAATGGGCCAAGGCGGAGGCGGTGAGACCACGACATTCTGCTTCGGACCGCTTGTGGACGGAAAAAAGCCAGATGACAAGAACCGCACTGAAGCACTGGTGAAGCAGCCACGTTTGAAAAACGGACAGAGCCAGCGCAGCCTCGTGGAAGTGCGCAAAAATTCGCTGCGCGCCTTGGTGGACGGCAAGGAGGTCTTGAAATGGACAGGTGAGTTCAAGCGACTGAGCAGCGATGGCGGCTTTGCTCTGCACAACAACGCCCATCTCGGCCTGGCCGCCTACGGCACAGGTGCCCTCTTCCACAAAGCCGAGCTGCGGCCTCCGAGCGCGGCTCCGGCTGTGGTCGAAGTGGTGAAGCCTGCGGAGCCTGCCCCCAAAGCCCCGCCGATGCACGCCGAGCCCGCGCCGCCTGCGGACCCACGTCTGGCGCAGCTCGAAACGGGTTATCAGGCACACTACGATTCCGACGCCCAGAAGCCCTTCCTTGCCGCTGCGGCCTCATTGAATCAAAGCTACGTCGCCAACGGCATCGCCCGCGCCCGTGCGGCCGCGCAGGCGAAGGGCAGTCTGGCTGAAATCAACGCACTCGATGCAGAGAAGACGGCCATCGAATCCGGCGGCGGTGTGCCCGCCGAAGATGCCACGGACGCCCCCGAGTCCATCAAAACCCTGCGCACCACCTACCGCACCGTGCTGGCCAAGCTCACCGCCGAACGCGATGCCAAGGCCGCGCCGCTGCTCCAGCTCTACCTCGGTGCGCTGGACGTTTACGTCGCCGATCTCACCAAAGCAGGCAAAATCGAAGAGGCCAGACAAGTGCAGGCCCTGCGCGATGCCAAGGCGCAGCAAGCCACCGCCCCACCCGCTGAAATCGCTGCCGCCACGCCACAAGGCACCGCCATCGGTAACGGCTTCACCAACAGTCTCGGCATGAAATTTGTACCCGTCAAAGGCACCGATGTCCTCTTATGCATCCATGAGACGCGCCGACAGGACTACGCCGCCTTCGCTGTTGACAACACTTCGTTGGATCGTGCGTGGAAAACCGCGAACCGTAATGGTGAGCCTGTTGGCTACAACGATGATCATCCCGTGGTCAGCGTGAGCTGGGACCATGCGCATCAGTTTTGTGAATGGCTCAGCAAGAAGGAAGGCAAAACCTACCGGCTGCCAACAGATGAGGAATGGAGCATGGCCGTCGGCATAGGCCGCCAGGAGAGCCGCCTCAAAAGTTCCACTCCCGAGTCCCTGCGCTTTGGTGTGAAGGAGGAGTACCCCTGGGGGGGGAGTTTCCCCCCAAAGACCAAAGACAAGGCCGGAAACTACAATGACATCTCCTGCGGGGTGACGTTCAAGGTCAAACCCAAGCTGGAAGACTATGACGACGGCTTTGGCACCACAGCTCCGGTGATGAGTTTCAAGCCAAACAAACTCGGCATCTACGACCTCGGCGGCAACGTCGATGAATGGTTGGAGGACTGGTGGAACACCACCCAAAAGGAACGCACAACGCGCGGTTTGAACTGGCTTAGCGGCGGCAGCAACATCCAAGATGACATGCTCTCCTCCTTTCGTGGGCATGCCTCTCCTGACAAACGTGACATTGGTATCGGCTTCCGCGTGGTGCTCGAAGCCCCGAAAACCGCCGTGCATTGATGTAAGCCATGTTGCCTTGCTGAAAGCACCATGATGGCCGCTCAGCCTCAGCCGCCATTTCGACCCCAACCCGCGCATCTTGCTGACCTCGCTGGGTCTCGGCGGCATCATTGGCATCGCGCTTTTCACCCTCCTTGTGCCGGATGGTCGGCCAACGGCTGATAAAACAAAACTTTCCATTCCAGCCCACGTTTGATACAACCCCGCCATGAACACGCTCCACATCCCTTCGGCCAACCGCCGTGACTTTATCACCCGCAGCGCGCAGGTCGCCGCTGCAGGTCTGCTTGGCTCCGCCTTCGGCGCCACTTCCACCGCAACCTCTGAAACCCTCGTCCAGCAACTCTACGGCAGCATGGACGAAGCCCAGCGCAAAACCCTCTGCTTTGCCTGGAGCGATCCCCGCCGCCTCAAGGTGGACAACAACTGGCACATCACCCCGCAGAAAATCCGCGACGTCCTCAAGCCCGACCAGCAGGAACTCGTGCGCGAGATCTTCGACAAGCTCCACAGCGACGAGTACAAAGCCGAAGTCTGGCGTCAGTTCGACCAGGACAACAAAGGCGACGGCGGCTTCGCCAGCGCCTCTATCGCCCTCTTTGGCGAACCCGGCACCAGTCAGTTCGAGTTCGTCCTCACCGGCCGCCACTGCACCCGCCGCTGCGATGGCGACAGCGAGAAAGGCGTCGCCTTCGGCGGCCCCATCTTCTATGGCCACGCTGCACAGGGCTTCAATGAAAAGCCCGACCATCCCGGAAACGCCTATTGGTACCAGGCCAAGCGCGCCAACGAAGTCTTCCAGGCCCTCGATGGCAAACAGCGAGAGATCGCCCTCCTCGGCGAATCCCGCGACGAAGACGGCAACAACACCGTGAAGCTCACCGGCAACTCCAAAGGCCTCGAAGGCATCTCCGTCTCCGATCTCAGCGCCGACCAGAAAGACCTCGTCAAAAAAGTCATCGCCGATCTTCTCAAACCCTTCCGCCAGTCCGAGCGCGAAGAGTCCATGAAGTACATCGAAGCCAGCGGCTTCGACAATCTCCACATGGCCTTCTTCAAAAACCAGGACGTCGGCAAAGACGGCATCTGGGACGTCTGGCAGATCGAAGGCCCCAACATGGTCTGGTTCTTCCGCGGCGATCCGCATGTGCATTGCTGGGCGCATATTCGCGCCCCGCAGGCGGCGTGATGAACTGACCTCCATGCTTCGAGCCGGGCTGGCTCCTTGTCGGACACGTCAGCGGCCTCTTTGACAAAGGTTGCGCACCGTTGATCTATGTCGATGCCCGTGCCTTCGGACCCAAGTCTGGCCCCGCCCAAAGCCAGCCGCCTGCCACCTCTGTCCTGGTGGTTGCTCTATAGTGCGGCAGGCGGCTATGGCCTTTGGCAGACCGCAGTTTCAGGCAGCCATCACGTCCCCGCTTTGACCTTGATCATGGCGGTGCTGGTGATGACAATACCAATGATCGTGGTGCATGAACTCGGCCACTTCATCACAGGATGGCTGCTGGGCCTGCGGATGATTGAATTCAGCATTGGGACCGGCCCTGTACTATGGCAGCACACCGTGCGAGAACTCAGGCTGGTGATTCGGCAGATGCCTCTCCGCGGCCATGTGATCCATCTTGAAGGAAAAGAGGCAACCCGCTTCAAGCGCATCTTGTTCATCGCCGCCGGACCGATGGCAAATGTGCTGCTGGCGGTGCTGCTCATTCAGGGTTGGAATGTCCGCCTCAGCGATTTTTTCCGGCACCCCACCCTGCCCTCCATCTCCACTGTGGCAAACTTATGGTTGGCGCTGCTTTCATTGAATCCCGTGATCTACCCTGGAGGCAATGGCTCCGATGGCTGGCTCCTATGGCGTCTGCTGCAGGGAAAGCCCGTGAGACTTGCAGCATCCGAACTGCCCTTCCAAAAGCGCCGCAAGACGGGGCTTTCTCACTTGCAAACAGCGGCGAACAACACCCGGGATCTGCTGCTTCTGGTGCTTGTCATTACCATCGGCATTTTATCCCTGCTGCTCTTCCTGATGATCGCCAATGGCGTCATGACAGGGATTACTTTGAAGGTCGCATTGCTGCTGGCTGCCCTGCTCCTCCCTGCCTGGTGGGTTTGGCGGCAGCCTTGGACCTCCTTCGTCATGCGTTCGGAACGTGTGCTGGCAAACCCCCACTCAAGCCAGGCAGTTGCCTATAGCCATGCTGTTGCCTCTCAGGCCGAACATTGGGGTATGTCGGCGCTGCCGGAGCATGCAAAACTCGAGATGATTCGACTGGGGGACGATCCTTCCAGACTGACGTGGCTGCACACCGCCACGCAGGAATGGCCGCAGGTGCGTTATCTGCAATTGCTGAAATTTGACGCCCTGTTGGCGGACAGGAGATACACAGAGGTCGAACAAGTCATGCAGACCGCGCTCGGCTGGGAGGGCCTGCCACCGGATGTGCGCATCCACTTCGAATCATGCCGGCTCGCAGCCCGGCTGTGCGCCGTGCCGGACGAACCCGGCATCGCTGCTTGTGACGCTGCCATCAGCGAGCCGATGGATGATGGCCTCAAGATGCAGCGCCTCCATGCATTTGCCTCCACCGCTGCACACTCAAACCTCGCTGAATTGCTGCCCAAGGCCAGGGAGTGGTGTGAGCACGCGCATCAGACTTACCCTTTTGATCCTGCCACACATAGGCTGCTGGGAATCATTTCCGCCGAACAAGGCCGCACCTCGGAGGCTCGCTCCTGGCTGCACTCTGCCGCGAATGCTGAAGGCTTCACCTCCGCCACCACCACCGCATGGCTGGCAATCATCAGCGCCATGGAGGGACATCAGCATGCGGAATCACTGCTCAGGAAGAGCCTGAAGCAGGAGCTGTCATTCCCGTTAAAGCGTCGCGTAGAAGATACTCTGGCAGCGATTCCTGCCGTCATTCAACCCGCGAGTTCCGCTTAAAAGCCCCGCACCCCGCCCACCGATCTCCTCCCATGCCCATCCTCAACCGCTTCAATCTCACCGGCCGCCGCGCCCTCATCACCGGCGGCTCTCGCGGCCTCGGCCTGGAAATGGCGCGCGCCCTCGGTGAAGCCGGAGCAGAACTCCTCATCGCCGGCTCTGATGAAACACACCTGCAAAACGCACGCGCCACTCTGCAAGCCGCAGGACTGACCATCACCACCCTCCAGGCCGATCTCTCCAAACCCGAAGAAGCCGAACGCCTCTGCGATGTCCTGCTGCGCGATCACCCGCCCATCGACATCCTCATCAACAACGTCGGTGGCCGCCGCATCAACACACCCACCGAAGATCTCGCGCTGGAAGACTGGCAGCGCATCCTCGATCTCAATCTCACCCAGGCCTTCATCCTCACCAAGCGCATCGGCGGCGCGATGATCCCGCGCAAATGGGGCCGCATCATCAACATCTCCTCCATCAACGCCCTCTGGCCCGGCAAGGCCATGCGTGGCCGCAGCTACGAGACCTCCAAAGGCGCGCTCACCATGTTCACCAAAGCCGTCGCCGCCGACTGGGCCGTGCACGGCATCACCGTGAACGCCATCGCCCCCGGCCCCTTCCTCACCGATGCCAACAAGCGCTGGATCGGCGAGCGCCCCGAATTCGAAGGCGAAGTCGCCACCAGCATCCCCATGGGCCGCTGGGGCAGCCCCGAAGAAATCGGCCCCCTCGCCCTCTACCTCGCGAGCGATGCCAGCAGCTACATGACCGGCAGCCTTCTCATCATCGATGGCGGCAAGCTGCTCTGGTGACCAGTGCCCCCACCAGCCGATGTCCATTTTTTTGAAACCGGTCCGGTCTTTGAAATTTTTCTACTCCTACTTTTTCACCCTTTTTCCCTTCTTTCGGCCATCCCTTTCCGATCATTTTTTTGCGCTTCTTGCGCCTTTTTGAGGCCACCCATTTCCCCATTCAATCTCCACCATGCCTCCTCCTCCCACCCACGAACTCCACGGCGTCCTCCCCGTCTTCCAAACCCCCTGGCTTGAAGACGAAACCCTCGATCTCGACACGCTCGAACGCGAGATCACCTGGCTCTACGACTGCGGCGCCCACGGCATCGTCATGGCCATGGTTTCCGAAACCCTCCGCCTCGACAGCGAAGAACGCGAACAACTCGCCGCCGCTTCGTGCAAGTTTGGCAAATCACGCGGCGCCGTCATCATCAGCGTCGGCGCAGAATCCTCCAAGGTGGCCGAGCGCTACGCGAAACACGCCGAGAGCGTGGGAGCTGATGCCGTCATGGCCATCCCACCCGTCTCCATCGGCATCGGCGAGAGCGAACTGCTCGCCTACTACACCCGCATCATCCACGCCATCCAGATTCCCGTCATCGTGCAGGACGCCAGCGGCTACGTCGGCAAGCCCATGCCCATCGCCATGCAGGCCAAACTGCTCACCGAGTTCGGGCCCGAGCGCGTTCAATACAAACCCGAAGCCTCTCCCATCGGCCCCAAGCTCTCCGAGCTCCGCGATGCCACCCAGGGCCGCGCCCGCGTCTTCGAAGGCACCGGCGGCATCGCCCTCGTGGACTCCTTCAAGCGCGGCGTCATCGGCACCATGCCCGGCGCGGACCTCATTCGCGGCCTCGTCCCCCTTTGGAATGCTCTGAAATCTGGCGACACCGAAAAAGCCGATCGCATTCACGGCCCTCTCTCCGCGCTCATCTCCATGCAGACCAGCCTCGACGGCTTCCTCGCCGTCGAAAAACATCTCCTCGTCCGCCAGGGCATCTTCAAGAACACCCTCGTCCGCGGCCCGGTGGGCTTCAAACTTGATGAGGAAACCAAACGCGAAGTGGAACGGCAGTTCGATCGCATGATCGCGGCCACTTGATCCATACCCCACCTTTTCATCAATCATCCGGAAACCGCGTGTTGATCAGATCCTTGCTGTTCTTCAGGATGGTGGCCGACTCCTTGGAAAAATCGAACCCCGCCACGGGTTCGATGTGCGTGAAAGTGATCACAAACACATCACGGTAAACAATCGTGGAGACATGGCTGCTCATCCTGCCCTTGGGCGTTGAAGTATAAAGAGTCCCAATCGCGGTGTCCGGCCCGAGCTGCCGGTCTTTGGAAGTGATCGTGTTGCCGGCCACACTGACATCCTGCACGGTGAAGAAACCATCCTTGCGCAGGCGCGCGATGCTGGCGCCCGCATCACCAGCATCGGTGTATTTGCGGATCGACCACGCCAGACTCTTGATGCCAAATCCCATGCCGTTCACCAACGAGTATGAAATCTCCGACTGCTTTCCGGCGGACGGCTTCTGGACGTTGGGCGGCAGTGTTTTGTCGCCGTCGCTCACTTGGGCCTCCTTGAAACGCGCATCCACCTGCTCGCCATCGCCATCCTGAAAGCCGGGCGCCGTTTTGTAGTACAGGCATTCCACTTCATCGTCATACCACAGGTACTGGCCGGGACGCGTCTTCTGGTCATAGACCTTGAGACGCTCAGGCTCGGTTTTCGCCATCAGATCCCCTTCATGCACTTTCGGTTTGAAGCCGTCCGAAGTGATCGCCGCCTCCGCCTCGCTCTTTTTGAGCTCCTTGTAGTCCCCCACCATGATGCCCGCGTAATAGGTGAAGTTCACCTCGCTGCCTTCAGCCAGTTCGGTGTCCTTCTGGGGTGCTTGCAGGTACACCTCCTGTTTCTTCGCGGTTTTCGGCGGCTTCTCCTTCCCTGCGGTCGCTTTGAAGGTGAACTTCAGCTTGGCGAGCGTTGCCTCCGCATCGGCACGCGCCATCTTCGTCACATCCGGCACTTTGACCGTCTGTGCGGACGCCTTGCCGCTGCTGTAGAGAAAGGTGACTTTGGAATCTGGATCGACGCGCTTTTTTTCCTCCGGCTGCTGGCCATAAACGATCATCATCGGTGTCTGATCTGACTTTTTCGGTACGTCTGCAGCTTCAGGGGTCAGCCCTGCGGCCATGATCGTGCGTCCAGCCGATACAGGGTCCTGCCCCACAACGTTCGGCACCTCGACCATGGCGGCCTCGCGTGCCTGGATCACCGCTTCCACCTTGGGCGGATCAGGCATCTGCCCCACCCTGCGTCGCAGTGCGCGAGCGAGAGGGTCTTTGTCTCCAAACTGGCGGGTGGTCCCGTCCGCCAGACTGGCCATGCCCAGGCGGGCATTGTTGTAGCGATCCACCAGGGCTTCAAATTTGCTGCGGAAGTCAGGATCCTTCAGATCACCGTTCATCATGAATTCCAGGAGATCCCGCGAGATGCCTTGGAAAGCCTTCAGATCCTCGAGCAGCTTGCCCTGAGCCCAGGCCCGAAAGACCTGGTCCTGCCCCACCTTGGCCACCTCCTCCTCTGTCACACTGTTGTAAGAGCGGGCGATGGAGTTGATCATGAGCACCTCGCCGAGACCGCGCAGGGTGGCATTGGCCCAGCTCGCCAGGTAGTTGGGGTCGCGCCCTTCCCGCGCAGCGCGCGCTTCTTCATCAGCGATCTCCTCATCCGCGATCTGCGAGCCCAGGCTCACCATCGTCACATCCTTTCCCACACGGCCAAATCCGCTGAGCAGCGCATCCATCTTGCTGCGGCCTTCCTCCTGGGCTTTCGCCAGCTCTTCTTTGCCGATCTGCTCGCCGTGTTGCTCGCTGCGGATGATCCCCGGGATCATCGTCGCTTCCAGCAGCGCATCGCCCACCGCACGCAGCTTGCTCGGATCCTCTCCCGCCATGGCCGCTCGCTTGCCTTCTTCAGCGGCACCTTCCGTGGCGGTGGAGAGCAGCCACAGTCCCGTGAGGGCATTGCCTGCCTGTCGTTTGCCAATGGACAGCGCACTTTCAGCAGCCGGCTCCACGCCCTGGGGTGTGCCCATCTTTTGGATTTGTTCACGCGCCTGATCCACCGTGAGATCCCCGTTGTCCACCTTCTCCAGAATTTGCATCATCTGCCGGTTCTGCAGCCGGTTGAGCACATTCTCCGTGAAAACATCCGGAGCCGGAGCACCCCGGTCGCCGGGAGCCTGCAGCACCTGCGCGGCTTCAACGAGCTGTGCCGTCTTGCGGATGAAGGTCTCCGGCGTTTCTCCCATGGCCTGCAATTGCTCACGGACCTGCGCCGGAGTGAGTTCACCGGAATCCATCTTCTTCATCATGTCCTGGCCTTTTTGGATGAACTCCGGCACCTCGCCTCCCATCGCCTCCACTCGGGGCTGCACCTGCTTTTCAAACTGCTTCGTGGACTGGCGGATCTCCTCCAAGTCACGTCCCACCGCCTCCCCGGGATTGCCTTCTTTGCGCAAATCCGTCGCGAGGTTGCGCGCTTCGTTGCTCTTGTATTCGATGACCTGGCTCAGCTGCACCGGATCACGCAGGCGGGCATCTTTGGGTCCGGCGATGATCTGGTCGCCTTCCGTGGGGCTGCCGCCATACGCCTCGCGATCCTGATAGTCGGTCACCGCCAGCGACTGCTGCTCGGCATACTTGTTGGCGGCCTGGCGATATTCGGCGCGGGCGGCGGCATCGGAGGCCGGCGGGGGTTTGTTGCCGGTCGCCACCTCATAATAGGCCTCATGCGCGATCGGTTGCGAAACACGGGTGGGAACATCGCGCCCGTCGATGCGGACCGTCAGGTCCATGTCCTGCCCCACCTTCACCGGAGCACCGGGTTTCGTTGGATTCCTGGCCTCAAAGAAACTCACCCGGTCCGGGCTGATGCCTCTTTCCGCCAGCCGCGTTTTGATCAGCTCCTTCGTCTGCTGCTGAACAGCGCCGATGTCCTGGTTGAGTCCGGCTTTGAACGACTCCGTGGGATTGGCGTTCACCCGACGGATGGCCAGCGGATCCTGCTGCAGCTGCATCGTGGCCTGGCGGATGGCCTGTGGATCTCCCGAGGATTTGGCGATTTGATACTTCAATATTTTGCTCTTCGCCTCATTGAGCGCGAGTTGGAAATCATCCGCCATCGCATGCGCAACGCCCAGCAGCAGCACCACTGCACCCATCCATGCTCGCTGAGACATCCCGCTCATGGCTTCCCTCCTTTCTCCTTTTCATACCGCTGGCGCAGCGTCTTCACATACTGGCTCAGCAGCGAGGACGGCTCCTCTTTTTTTTCCACCTCCGTCAGCAGCTTCAGCGCTTCATCACGGCTGCCCCCCCGCCTTTTCCAGGATCGCCTGCACCACGGGGTACGCCGGCCCTCCCTCGGCAGCCATGATCTTGCAGAAGGCAATGCCCCGCTTGAACTCTCCCGCATCCGCGCACGCAGCCGCATACAGCGGCACCAGTTCCTGCCCGTCCTTCTCCGGCATCAGATAGAGGCAAAACTCGAGCTCCCGCACCGCTTCCCTCGCTTTCCCCAGCATCAGGCTGGCCGCCGCCATTTTTTTGCGGGCACTCACCGACTTGGGGTTGAGAAAGACAGCATTGTCATACGCATTCGCCGCATCACGGACCGAGGTGAGCTCTCCAGACAGATTGTACAGATCTCCCAGTCGTTCCCAGCGCGCCGGATGCGCCTCGTCCAGCTTGAGCGAAGCGCGTGCATAGCTGATCGCGCCTTCCACATCATGCGTGCCAAATTTCTGCGCCACCTCCCAGCGCAGATCAGCAAAGGCCTTGTCCAGTTGCGGCGGCGTGAGCTCTTTGGGCGGCGTAACCAGCCAGCTTTGTTCTTTCTCCAGCAACACCGCGACCTCCTTGGCCACCTCAGGCGGCAGCTCTTTGGGAAGACTGATGCCCATGTCATCCGCCGGCTTGGCAGTCGCAGCAGCAGGTGCAGATGGATCCGCAGCCGTCGCCTTTTTATCGTTGCAGCCGCACATCAATCCCAGACAACAGGCAACAAAGACGCTGTACGCAGACAGAGCATGCCTGCGCGGCCGGTGCCATTCGATGACACATTCGGGTGCCATGGCAGATTTTTAATCTGTGCAGGGCATGTGAGTCAATGCTCTTTTCACGGCACGTTTTCCTGCCAAGGTTCCACCATGATCATCGACGTACACTCCCACGCCTGGAACTTCCCCACCGATTTCTCGGAAGATTTCATCCATCAAGCCGGACGTGCGCGACCCGGCGCGAAGGTGGACGTGAGCGCGACGTATGAGACCTATCGCGCCACCGCGCCTGAAGACACCCGCACCATCGTCTTCGGCGGCAAAGCAAAGCTCAGCGGCCTGTGGGTAATTGACCAGACAGTCGCAGACTACGTGGCGCGTGATCCCGCACGCTTGATCGGCTTCTTGTCTGTCGATCCCACTCAGGAGAACTGGCAGCGCGAGATGCAAATCGGCCACGAAGACCTCGGCCTGCGTGGCATCAAGCTGCTGCCGATGTATGCGGGCTTCAGCCCGGATGATCCTCAGCTCGAACCCCTGTGGCAATATGCGGAAAAACACAGCCTGCCCGTGCTCCTCCACATGGGCACCACCTTCATCGCGCAGGCACCCCTCGCCTTTACGCTGCCACGCCTCATCGAACCCGTGGCTCTCAAACATCCCGGTGTGAAGATCATCCTCGCGCATCTGGGCCATCCCTACGAAGGCGAATGCCTCGTGACCATCCGCAAGCACGACAACGTCTTCGCCGACGTCAGCGCGCTGCATTATCGCCCGTGGCAGCTCTACAATTCTCTCATGCTCGCCCAGGAGTACGGCGTCTGGCACAAGCTCCTCTTCGGCACCGACTTTCCCTTCACCTCCGTGAACGCCTCCATCGACGGCATCCGCAAACTCAACGACATGCTCGAAGGCACCAAGCTCCCGCGCCTCGATCTCGCCCAAATCGAATCCATGATCCATCGCGACAGCTTAAAGCTGCTCGGCTTGTAATCGCTCACCCCCAGCTCTCGTCGCGATACATCGCCGGAGACGTGTTCCGGTACTGCCTCAGCATGCGGCTGAAGTAGTAGCGGTTCGTCAGACCGCACTGCTCGGAGATGGTTTCGATGCTGTCCTTCGTGTGCCTGAGTTTGCGGCAGGCTTCATCCAGCCGGTAGTCCAGCAGCACGCGCATCGGTGGTTGTTGCAGCTCCTGCTGAAACAGATGGTTCAAATTTCGCAGGCTCAGTCCCGCATGCCGCGCCACCTGCTCGGCGGTCAGCTTGAGCCCATGATGCTGGTGCATGAATTCCATCGCCCGCAGCACCCGCGCATCCAGGTGCTGCTTCTCCCACACGCTCTCAGGCAGGCACTGCACAGCAGCAATGACGAGCTGGATCGTGGGCCAGGGAAACCTCACCGCCACCTTCTCCTTGCTCATTTTGATCAGTCCGGGGATCAGACTTTGCATCAGCGCGTTGGCGGGGAATCGGTGGATGCCCGGCGCCGCTCGGTCCGCCAACGGTCCGAGATTGAAATGCGCGTACCACTTGCTGAACGGCCGGCTCGTCGTGGTGCTGAAAGTCGTGTGTGGCGGAATCAGATACATGAAGCCCGGCTCCAGCAGCGTCTTTTCTCCCTCGATTTCCACCACCCCTCCGGGACTCACCGGCCAGTACAGCCGCCAGTACGGATCGTTCAGCCGCCGCAGCTCCCATTGCTGCAGTTCGATCTTGCGTGTGGTCAGGATGTCCACCGTCACCCCCGGCAGCGCCACGGTTCGCTGCCCCTGCACGCGATGTGCCGAGCCGGCTGGCACGAGGCTGAGGATGCTGTCCTTTTTCATGACTATTGCGAAATCCGACACAAATCTGGCGAGCCCGTGCATGGACGGCAAGCAGGGAGTGCATATGGATTCAAGCTCAACCAATACTGAACACACACCATGGCCGACATCCAAACCAGCGCTGCAGACAAGAAGGAAAAGGAATTCTTCACCGACGTCCCCCAGGAGGCCCCCGGCTTCTTCCTCAAGGGCTGCCACCAGTATGACTGGGGCCTCA
>Ga0164296_1000370_pt1 | contig 55313 bp, 45 predicted proteins | sample GEODES057metaG_FD_113533 | JGI IMG/M metagenome (GOLD analysis project Ga0164296, IMG submission 113533) | Dystrophic lake water microbial communities from Trout Bog Lake, Wisconsin, USA - GEODES057 metaG | ecosystem: Environmental > Aquatic > Freshwater > Lake | place: USA: Trout Bog Lake...
ACCGAATTGCAGTGGCATCGCTGGTTGGGAGTAGGTATTGTTTTTTTGGCTACGGTCATCTACGTATTTCGGAATGATGCCTGGTATGATGCCGGAATGGCTAAAAAAGCTTCTGCGATACTTGCACTATTTTTAATTATAGGCGGACACCTTGGCGGCGATCTTACCCATGGGGAAGATTTTATACTCGCGCCCGTTTTGAAGCCTAAGGGGCCTACCATACCTATAGACCAGGCCCTGGTTTACCGCGACGTGGTGCAACCAATTTTTGAAAGCAAGTGTATCAGTTGTCATAATTCGGATAAAATGAAAGGCGGCCTGATGCTGACAGAAGAAAAAGTGATCATGAAGGGTGGGAAAGACGGCAGGATCATTGTGCCGGGTCAGCCACAGATCAGTTTGCTACTACAACGTATACATTTGCAGGAGGATGACAAAAATCATATGCCTCCGGTTGGAAAGCCGCAATTATCGGCTGCCGAGCAAGCTGTGCTTTACCATTGGATAAAGGAAAATGCCAGTTTTAATACAAAAGTTGCTGCGCTTCCTGCTTCAGATTCTTTGCGTTTAGCTTCAGTGCCTTTTTTGAAGTCAGCAGAATCAGTTGAGGAAAAATATGATTTTGCAGCAGTTGATGAAAAAACTATCCAAAAGCTTAATAACAACTACCGTGTAATTGTACCGGTAGCTGCGGGCTCGCCTGCTCTGGCGGTAGATATATATAACCGCTCGGTGTATACATCAAAAACACTGGAAGATCTGTCGCCGATCAAAAAGCAGATCATTTCGCTTAACCTGGATAAAATGCCTGTTAAGGATGAGCAACTGAAAACCATCGCACAGTTTGAAAACCTCCGGACGCTTAACCTTGATGGCACAGACATTACAGGTAATACATTGCATAACCTGTCATCATTGAAATTCCTCCGATCGCTATCTCTCGCCGGTACCAGGATGGCTGACGGGGCATTTGATCAGTTGAATTCTTTCAAAAGTCTGAAACAGGTAGTGGTTTGGAATACCGGACTTACAAACGCGCAGATTGCAAAATTACAGTCGGTAAATAAAGCGATTCAGTTTATTGCTGGGTACAAAGACAATGGTAAACCCATGAAGTTGATACCTCCGCAGCTAAAAAATACCGCATTTGTTTTTAAAGAGCCTGTGGAACTGCACATCTCCAGCCCGGTTAAAGGGGTTGATATCAGGTATACTACAGATGGCAGTGATCCGGATAGTGTTAAGGCGCTTGTTTATAAACCCGGTATCATGTTAAGTAATACTACAACACTTAAAGTACGGGCATATAAGGCCGGATGGTATGGAAGTGATGTTGTAAGTGCATCCTTTTATAAAAATACTTTTTGGCCTGATAGTGTTGCGCTTACCAAACCGGTAAATGAAAAGTATCAGGCAGATGGTGCCCGCACAATTATTGATGGCGACCTGGGCGGAACCAATTTTGGTAACAACAAATGGTTAGGAACCCAACAGGATATGGAGTTTTTGTTATTTTTCAAAAACCCGGTAAAGCCAGCTGTGCTAACCCTCAATTGTCTGAAGGCCATTCCAAGTCAGATCTTTTTACCCTCGGCTATCGAAATATGGGGAGGGGCCGATCAACAGCATTTGCGCCTGATCAGCACGCTTAAAACCGGCGAACAAAAGAAAGATGACCCTACCGTTGCGCTGACAATGAATTGTAAACTCAATTTAAATGCGCCTGTCAGTTGTATAAAGGTAATCGCCAAACCTATTTATAAACTTCCGGCCTGGCACCCTGCAAAGGGTAAACCTTCCTGGGTTTTTGTAGATGAAGTATTGGTGAATTGAAAGTTGTTTATTGATCAATACAAAAAAAAGAGCTGCGCATGGCACGCAGCTCTTACCGACAATTAATCAACCTAAGGTCTGGCACTTAGATTGCAAAAAAGATTTTAAAGGCTTTAATGGTTCAAAGCCGATTTATTATCTGGCATTAAATACACGCTTTTTATTGCGTACCAGGAATCCGATCAATAGGGCTATCAGCATGGCGTTATTTTACGATGCCTGCAAAGCGCTGGTAAAAAGCAGTTGGACTGTTTTCATGTTTTGGTGCATACTCACCGGCAATGATCGGGATATAGATCACGCGCCGCCGACTCTCTTCGCCTATTACTGACGATTGGGCCACCCGGTGCCATAAGCGCCCATCATGTATGGTTAGGTCACCTGCTTTGGGCATTATCGCCAGTTCATCACGGTCGGGTTTATTGTCCAGAAAATACCGCTTACGGAAGAATAACTGGAACAGCCCCTGTTTATGTGAGCCGGGTATAATGCGAAGACCGCCATTTTCAGGTTTCAGGTTGCTAAGATGAATGCCGACATTCAACATTGGATTGAGCTTTTGCCCATGAAAAATATCCCGTAAACCATCCGTATGCCAGCCCATTTTTGTAAACCTGCTCTGCGGACCGTTTACATAGTGATTGAATACCATCCCGTCTTTTTCATCGGTGCCAAGGCGCGCGTCAGGTCCAACCAGACTTAGTAAAATCTTGAAACGGGAGTCAATGGCAAGCGATTTAAATACTTCATGTTGTTTATTGATAAATGCGAAGCGCTGCACCAGCTTTTGGCCATCGAGGTCGGTACCATATTTCAATGGTACGCCGTTGACCTTAACTGTATTGCTTTCGATAAAATTATTTTGAACATCTATAGAAGCTCCGATGAGTTTATCTACAGTTTCGGGGCTGATAAAGTCTTCGAAATGAATAAAGCCAAACTCATCGAAAAATTTGCGTTGTTCGCCGGTGATGTAAGAGCCAAGTGTAAATCTTGGGTATAAATTTGCCATAACAAAATCTTAAAATGTGATCAAAAAATGCTTTTCAGGTAGGGTGGCGTACGATTGCCGTAAACTCAACAACAACAAATGCTGTTTTTAAAAGGCATTCGGGGCGATGTAGGGAGTGTTAATGGGTATATTGTATTTTCCAATGCTTAAAGTCTACAAAGTCTATTAAATCTATAGAGATACAAGTATAAATATAAATAATATACCTGTCAAGGATTTTTTTACATTTATTTAATACGGTCTTAATCAGGCCTTGTAGAGCCGCGAGGTTACCCAGTTTACCAGCGCATCTGGGGCATGTATGGCGCCAAAGGCAGAGAATCGGTTGAGGAAACCAGGAATGATCTCGGCTTTGCCTTTAAACAAACCTTTTAATCCCTCTGCGGCTACCAGATCGGGTGACATATTGAATTTTTCGGCCAGTTTGGCTAAAGCATCGAGCCCCGCCCTGTGAGCAAACCCGGTAGCTGTCGGGCCTGGACATAAACAGCTAACGGATACCGCACTACCGTTAAGTTCGGCACGCAAAGCCCGGCTGAAAGAAAGTACAAATGATTTTCCTGCGGCATAAACGCCAAGGGTGGGTACAGGTTGGTAGGCCGCAGTGCTGGATACATTTAAAATATAGGATTGCTTATGCTGCTTTAGCAAGGGAAGTATTGCGTAGCTAAGCCTGATCACAGCCTCAGTATTTAGCCTGTGCATATTTACCTGTTCATCAAGGTTAAGTTCTGTAAAATTACCCCACAGGCCGTATCCGGCATTATTAACAAGCACATTGGGTACAATAGCAAGATCTGCGCACCAATTTGAAAGACTTTTAGCTGCCGATTCGGCTGAAAGATCCAAAGGCAGGTAAAGTGCTTCTACATTATATTGGGTAGCTATCAAATCAGCCAATTCTTTCAGCCTTTCTTCCGATCTTGCTGTCAATAAAACTGTGTAGCCTCGGGCAGCTAACTGTAAAGCCAGTGATTTACCAATGCCGCTACTTGCACCCGTAACCAATGCGTATTTTTTCATTTTATATCAATTTACATGCAAATGTCAAAAAAGTCTACTTATTTTGTAGACTAAACAAAAAGTTATTAGGTTTGTTATGTTGAAATATGCGAATTTTTTTATTCATCGCTGGTTTCACTTCAAAATATTTTGGATTTAAATAGCTATTATTTGTAAATTCAAAGTTCAGGTTAGCCGGCTAATTATTATCAATAGAAACAGTTATGGCAACATATCGTCATATTAATTTTGCTAAAGTTATTCTGCTCGGAACATTCTTAATGTTCAGTCAATTTTCTTTTGCGCAATTAAATGCCGGTGCTGAACAACATTTTCAAAGTTCAGATTCGCTTGTGATCACAAAGCAGTCGGTTACCGCTGCCGAATTGCCCAGGATAGATGACAATTTAGGGCCAATGCTCAAGACCATCAAAGGCCGGAAGTCCCTGATGTCGTACCTGAAGCAAATGAATACCGTAGAGGGAGTTCGCTACAATCAATCGAGGGCCCGTTTTTATTATCGTCTTGCTACAACCTTTGCCCGCTTAAGGATGTATCCTTTGGCGATGAAATGTTTTTTGAAAACTATGCAGATTTCTTCTGCAAAGCACGGAAGGAATGAGCGAATGAAGGCCGAGCCTGATAGTGTTCAGTTAGATACATCTGTTCTGGCTTTTAATGGCAGAGATGATTCAGTTGTTAATAGCCGCCCTAATGTTTTTGAAAATGGCGTGGGAGATAGTATAAGCAAGCCGATTGCAACCAACCGTATTGTTGAAACTTTTAAAGATGGCAAAAAAGCCGCAGGCTATGCTATTTTGGTTCACGTTAAACAGCCTGTGCCGGGGAAGCCAAAGATATTTTCAGGTACCAATGTTGGGCATACCTTTATCACACTAATAAAATATAATACGGATTCGTCCTACGTATCACTTTCGTTTGGTTTTTACCCGCGCAAACAAAACCTGTTTTCAGCAACGCCAATTGAGCCTTCAACGCCTTCCGTTTTCAAAAACGATTCGGAGCACCAATGGGATGAGGTTTTAGGTAAATTCATTTCAAAACGCCGGTTCGAAAAAATACTCGCACTTTCAAGCAAGTATAGTGCGATGCAATATCACTTGTCGAAAAATAATTGTACCGATTTTGGTATCAGTGCCGCAAAAATTGCAGGTATTGAAATATTAGAAACCTCGGGAAGCTGGCCGTTGGGAAGTGGCAATAATCCGGCTGTAGCAGGTCAAAGTATACTGCAGGGCAAATACAAAGACGACGATAAAGACGCATTGAACGGAATATTTGTAGAAAGTACGATAGAGACTTCGCCAAACCCATGATAGCCGCAATTGCTGATTAGCATCAATAAAATCAGTAAATCAATACGATCAAAAATGTGTTTAAGGCAGCTTGGTCACTTCAACGCTCCATTCGCTGCCACTGCTAATTTTGTAAACATCGGCAAAACTACCCTGGTTAAGGGCGAATGACAATTGAAGCAAACTGTTTAAATAGCTTAAAGGTTTACCCTTGCCCACAGCGCCAAAAGTTTGACTGTAAGGAGCGTCGCCTTCATAAACTTTCTCGCCATTATGCAATATCACTAAATGCAGTATCGAGCCGTAGTTTGGCTTCAGCTGGTTTACCAGGTCGTCGCCAATATTGGTCCAGATATTGCCATACTGTATATCCAGAATGGCAATGGTGCCTTTCAATTTACCACCTTCAAGTACAGCTTTTTGATAGGGGATAGCTACCACTTCTTTTGGTAATGCGGGCCCTACCTGTTCAAACGTGATCACACCGGCAGCTAGCCGTGCAGCTGTATAGGCATAAACATCGCGGCCATGGAAAGTGTAAGATTTTCCCGAATCTTTGCGGCGGTTTATTGCTTCATCTATCTGCCTCACTTCGGCAATTCCAAATGCTTCTGCAACCAGGGTAAGCGTTCCGTTATCTGGCGTTACAATAAACTGACCGGTTTTAGTTTTTAATACTACCGATTTGCGGTTAGTGCCTACCCCCGGGTCGACCACCGAAACAAATACGGTACCGGCAGGCCAGTAATTGATGGTTTGAAATAAGCGATAACTTGCTTCCCAGATATTGTAAGCGGGGATCTCGTGTGTAAGATCGTATAGTTTAAGATCGGGAGATACACCAATGGCTACACCCTTCATCGCTGAAACTGCCCCATCTTTCTGACCGAAATCAGATTGAAAAACAACGATCTTATTTTGAGCAATGGCAAAGTTAAAAACCAGTGCGAGCAATAAGGTGCCCGAAAAATTGCGCCAAATTTTGTTCATATTTAATATTGTAAATTATTGTTGATCGACATTAGACCAGTAGCTGGAAAGGTACGTAAATAGCGGCATTAGTTGCAAGTGGAGGGTTAAAATTGAAGTTTCCCGCCCATTCAAGCGCCCCCACTTGAATGCTAAAATGGGTAAGCATCACGCTTAAAGCCCCGAACCATAAAAACAAAAAGAGGCTACATTTTCATGTAACCTCTTTTTGTTTGCGGAATGGACGGGACTCGAACCCGCGACCCCATGCGTGACAGGCATGTATTCTAACCAGCTGAACTACCACTCCGTTGTCCGAAGGACTCCCCTGGTGGGGGCTGCAAATATAGCCACGTTTTTTTATTCCGCAAAGGTTTTTTTTAAAACTAATAAAAGTGGCTCTGCCTGAATAGCTTAGCGGTGTGAAACGATCAGCAGATCGAGATCTTTGCAGGGAATATTGAAGCGTTCGCCGATAAATTTATTTGTTAAATGCCCTTCGTAGATATAAACTGCATTGCGCACGCCCGACTTCTGCCAGATAACGTTCTTCAGGCCGCCCTGTTCGCCTATGTCGAGCAGGATGGGAGTGAAGATATTGGTTAAAGAATAGGTGGCGGTACGTGCTACCCTTGATGCAATGTTGGGCACACAATAATGGATAACATCATATTTGCGAAAAACCGGATGGGTATGATTGGTTACTTCTGATGTTTCAAAGCAGCCGCCCTGGTCTATACTCACATCAATAACAACCGAATTTGGCTTCATGCGGCTAACCGTACTCTCGGATACGATGCAGGGGCTGCGGCCATCTTCGGCACGCATGGCACCAATGGCAACATCGCAGGTGGTAATGGCTTTTTCCAGCACTATAGGTTGTACCACCGAGGTAAATACCCGCGCGCCGATATTATTCTGCAAGCGGCGCAATTTATAGATAGATGGATCGAATACTTTAACTTCGGCACCGAGCGATATGGCGGTACGTGCGGCGTATTCGCCAACCGTGCCGGCACCCAAGATCACAATTTCGGTAGGCGGCACACCGGTTATACCACCAAGCATCAGACCTTTGCCATCGAATATATTACTGAGGTATTCGGCAGCAATGAGGATAGAGGTGGCCCCAACGATCTCGCTCATGGCACGAACTACGGCCAGTGATCCGCCTTCATCGCGCAAATGCTCGAATGATAATGCTGTAACCTTTTTTTGTAAAAGCGCCTGCAGGCATTCTGCCTTCATGGTTGACAATTGCAGGGCCGAGATCAATATCTGATGGGTTTTCATCAGTTCGATCTCGTGCATGGTAGGCGGTGCTATCTTTATAATGATATTGGCTTCGTAAACCGACTTCGTGTCGTAAACAATTCTTGCACCCTGTTCGCTGTAATCCTTGTCGGAAAAATTTGCTGCCTGGCCGGCATTGCTTTCCAGAATCACTTCGTGACCGTTGTTTACCAGCAAGGCTACCGAAAGTGGCGTAAGCGCAATACGGTTCTCCTGGAACGAGGTTTCCTTGGGTATACCAATGTAGAGCTTGTTTTTTTTATTCTTCACCTCCAGCATCGACTCCTGGGGCTGCATCATTGCCTGTTTGGCAACATCAGAAAATCCACTGTATAACTCCGAACTCATTATATTTTATTTCCGGATGATGAAGATAGACAAAAAATAGGGGATGTTCAATTAAATTTTGGTAAAAGTTAAACGTCGCAAAGTTGCGTTTATAATTTCTATTTCTACCCTGATATAATGATCGGGCAGCAGGTCCGAAATTTTTTCGGGCCACTCGATGAAGCAATAGTCGCCCGAATAAAAATATTCCTCGTAGCCCATATCCAATGCTTCTTCCTGCTTTTTGAGCCTGTAAAAGTCGAAATGAAATATTTTGCCGGCACTGGCAGCATACTCATTGACGATAGAAAATGTGGGGCTGGTAGCAGGATCTTTTACACCCAATTGCTCACAAATATTTTTGATGAAAGTGGTTTTCCCGGCGCCCATATCACCATAAAAAAGAAATATCTTCTCGTTACCGGCAAACCTTACCAGTTCGAGGGCGGTTTTTGGCAGTTCGCTAACACTATTTACGACCAGTTGCATGGACGCAAAGTTAAAAGTTTTAAGCTATCGGGGGCCGTAGTTGATGACAGGGATGATCATTTCTTCGAGCGAGATCCCGCCATGCTGGAAAGTCTCGTTATAAAAATTTACAAAGTGATTGTAATTGTTCGGATAAACAAAATAGCTGTCACTCTTGGCAAATACAAAACTCGAGCTTACATGCAGGCGTGGCAACATAATGTCGTGCGGGTTTTTAACATGAAACACGTCCCTGGCATTGAAGTTCAGGTTTTTTCCCTGTTTATAGCGTAGGTTGGTATTGGTATTGCGGTCGCCGATTATTTTGCTCGGATTTTTAACACAAATAGTACCATGGTCGGTAGTTAGCACCACGCGCACATTTTTTTGCGCAAGATATTTCAGCATATCAAAAAGTGGCGAATGCTCAAACCAGGATAAAGTTAACGAACGGTAAGCAGCATCGTCACTCGCCAGTTCGCGTATCATTTGCATGTCGGTACGGGCATGTGAAAGCATATCCACAAAATTGTAGATCACCACATTCAGGTCGTTATTCATCAGGTTATTGATGGAATCGTTCAAAGCGCGACCTTCCTCTAAATTCAATATCTTATGATACGAGAATTTGATATCTTTTCGCAACACCCGCTTGATCTGGTCGGCCAGGAATTGTTCCTCATAAAGGTTTTTACCGCCTTCATCTTCGTCGTTCTGCCACATGCCTGGGAAGCGTTTTTCCATATCCAGGGGCATTAATCCTGAAAAAATAGCATTCCGTGCGTATTGTGTTGCGGTAGGTAAAATGCTGTAATAAGTATCTTCTTCTTCTAACCTGAAATATTCGGATAAAAGGGGATTGATGATCTTAAACTGGTCATAGCGCAAATTGTCTATCAGAACAAAAAATACCGGCCCTTTGCCATCCAGCTTTGGGAACACCTTCTTTTTAAACAATTGCGAAGAGGTGATCGGACCGTCATCCGGGTTCTTTATCCAATCTGTATAGTTCTTTTCGATAAACTTGCTGAACTGAACATTGGCTTCGGCTTTCTGCAGCGTTAATATCTCGTGCATGCCTTCATCTTCCAGCTTTTCAAGTTCCAGTTCCCAGTAGATCAGTTTTTTATAAACGTCAACCCATTCCTGGTAACTGAGTTTATCGTTGAGCGTCATCCCCAATGTTCTGAAGTCCTGCTGGTAAGCCATGGTGGTTTTTTCGGTCACCAGGCGCTTGTTCTCGGTAAGTTTTTTGATCGTTAGCAGGATCTGTTTTGGATTTACCGGTTTGATGAGATAATCATCTATTTTGGAACCGATGGCATCTTCCATCAGGTATTCCTCTTCGTTTTTAGTGATCAGCACCACGGGTACATCGTTGTTGATGCTTTTTATTTCTGATAAAGTTTCCAAACCTGTTAACCCCGGCATGTTCTCGTCAAGAAAAACCAGATCGAAATAATTGTTCTTAAACGCATCCACGGCATCGTTACCATTTGTAACTGTCGTAACCTTATAGCCTTTTTCGCTTAAAAAAAGAACATGCGGCTTTAAAAGATCTATCTCGTCATCAGCCCACAAAATGGTAGTACCCTGCATAATTATAATTTAACTGCAAACATAACCTCTAAAGAAGGCATTTGTTATCTGCGTTTGAATGTATTAACAAAAATTAACAAATAGCGCTGCATTGTTACTATAAATTGACATTTTTGCATACTGCCAAGCCATTGAAAAAAAAGAAGATCATAAACGACCCGGTTTACGGATTTATCAGCATACCTGATGGGTTAGTTTTCAGCCTTATCGAACATCCCTGGTTTCAGCGTTTACGATATATCAAGCAGCTGGGTATGACCCACCTGGTGTATCCCGGGGCCCTGCACACCCGATTTCATCATGCCCTGGGGGCCATGCACCTTATGTGTCTGGCTATCGAGACCCTGCGTAACAAAGGGCACGAAATTAGCGACGAGGAAGAGCAGGCCGTTGCTATAGCAATTTTACTGCATGATATAGGTCACGGTCCATTTTCGCATGCTTTAGAGGAAACCATTGTTCATGGTATTTCTCATGAAGATATTTCAACCCTGCTGATGAATAAGTTAAACCAGCAGTACAATGGTAAACTTACCACGGCAATAGCCATATTTAACGGCACCTATCCTAAAGGATTTTTGCACGAATTAGTATCCGGTCAGTTGGATATGGACCGTATGGATTACCTCAACCGCGATAGCTTTTTTACCGGTGTATCTGAAGGCGTGATCAGTTTTGACCGCATCATCAAAATGCTGGATGTGGTCAACGGTCATATCGCCGTTGAAGAAAAAGGTATTTACTCTATCGAAAAATTTATTATTGCCCGGCGCTTGATGTACTGGCAGGTATACCTTCACAAAACAGTAGTATCGGCCGAGCAATTACTGGCTAAAATATTAAAACGTGCCCGCGAACTCGCGCTTGCTAAAAAGCCATTGTTTGCTACTCCGGCATTAAGCCACTTTTTGACTGCCCAGGTAAGCAAAGCCGATTTTTTGAATGGGGATGAACATATCAACGCATTTGTTGGCTTAGACGATAGTGATATCATGTCGGCCATCAAAGTTTGGGAAGATTGTGACGATTTTGTTTTATCGGCATTATGCAAAATGCTGATGCAACGACATTTGTACCATGTAGAAATTACCAATGAGCCACCCGGACAGGCTACACTTGAAGAATTAAAAGCTCAGGCGCTTTCAAAATTCCCGATTGGTAAGGATCAACTCGATTATTTTGTATTTACCGATACGATACGCAATAATGCCTATCGGCCCGGAGGCGATAGTATCCATATTTTGATGAAGAATGGTACATTGCAGGATATAGCCTCTGCCAGCGATTATTCCAGCCTTGATGCCCTGTCGCGAACAGTAAAAAAACATATTACCTGTTATACTAAAAACCTGGTTTGAAAGCTGAAATTCAGCAATAACGGGTATAAATGAGCCGCTTATTAATAATTTGCTGCTTTAATATTTACACTTAACTTTGCCCGATGCAATTTACCGCGCAGGAGATAGGCTTTATGCTCAACGGATCGGTTGAAGGCGACCGAAATGTTGCTGTAGATAAGTTGGCTAAAATTGAAGAAGCCGGTAAGGGTTCCCTGTCTTTTCTCGCTAATCCGAAATACGAACAATTTCTGTACAGTACTGATGCCAGTATCGTTATCGTTAACCACGATCTGGTGCTTAGCGGTCCCGTAAAAGCTACGCTGATAAGGGTCGAAAATGCTTACTCGTCATTCTCGGTTTTACTCGAAAAATATAACACCATCAAACTTAATAAAACCGGCATCGAACAGCCCAGTTTTGTTCACCCAACGGCTAAGATCGGCGACAATTGCTATATCGGTGCTTTTGCCTATATCGGCCCGGGTGTTAGCATTGGCAACCGATGTAAAATTTATCCTAACACCTTTATAGCTGATAATGTAAAGCTGGGTAATAACGTTACCTTGTTTCCGGGTGTGGTTGTATATTTTGATTGTATCCTTGGCGACAATGTGATCATCCATTCTGGCGCTATAATCGGTAGTGATGGTTTTGGCTTTGCGCCAAATGCCGACGGAACTTATAATAAAATTGCCCAGATAGGTAATGTAGTAATTGAAGACAATGTTGAAATTGGCTCCAATACCACCATTGATCGGGCAACTATGGGATCGACCGTAATTCGCAAGGGTGTAAAATTGGATAACCTGATACAGGTTGCGCATAATGTTGAAATTGGTGCCAATACCGTTATAGCGGCACAAACCGGTATTTCGGGTAGTACTAAAATTGGCGAAAATGCCATTATTGGCGGGCAGGTTGGTGTGGTAGGGCATGTTTCAATCGCCAAAGGGACGCAGGTTCAGGCGCAATCGGGCGTTAGTCGCTCTATTACGGAAGAGAATAAAAAGTGGATGGGCTCGCCGGCAACCCGCCTGAACGATCATATGCGTTCGCAGGTGGTGATCGGGCGACTGCCAGAACTGGAAAAAAAGATAGCAGAACTAGAAAAAATAGTAGCTGAATTGCGAAAAGTAAACGATAACACAATTTAGCCTCCGTTATAAATACGATGAATGTAAAGCAAAAAACCATCAAATCGCCGGTTACTGTTTCCGGCACCGGTTTGCATACGGGTGAAAAGGTAACCATGACTTTTAACCCCGCACCGGAAAATCACGGTTATAAATTCAGGCGGATCGACATCGAAGGGTCGCCTGTAATTGACGCTGATGTAGATAATGTAACTGATACTTCACGCGGTACAACAATCTCACAGAATGGCGCAAGCGTAAGTACCATTGAGCACGTTTTGGCTGCATTGGTAGGTCTGGAGGTTGATAATGTGCTTATTGATATGGACGGCCCCGAGACGCCGATCATGGATGGAAGTTCGATTCAATTTGTGAATGCTATCCAGGCCGCCGGGTTTCTTGAACAGGATGCCGATCGTGAATATTACCATATTCCGTACAATATCCATTATTCCGAGCCCGACCGTAAGGTTGAAATGGTTGCTATGCCATTAGACGATTACCGCTTTACCTGTATGGTTGATTATAACTCGCAGGTGTTGGGTAGCCAGCATGCCAGTATTTCTACCATCGGTGAATTTATTACCGAGATAGCTTCCTGCCGTACTTTTTGTTTCCTGCACGAACTTGAAATGCTGTTGAAGCATAACCTGATCAAAGGCGGCGACTTAAACAATGCTATAGTTGTTGTTGATAAGGATGTTGATGATGAAGAGCTAAGTCACCTGGCCCGTATATTTAACCGTAAGGATATTAAAGTTGCGCCACAGGGCATTTTGAACAATATTGAATTGCGTCACCAAAATGAGCCTGCCAGACATAAATTGTTGGATATGATCGGCGACCTTGCTTTGGTTGGTGTTCCTTTGCGTGGTCACATCATGGCTGCACGGCCAGGTCACGCAGCAAATGTTGCATTTGCTAAAAAAATCAAAACACTGATCAAAAAAGAACGCAGCAGGAAACACATCAAAGTTTACGACCCTAATACCAAGCCGGTATATGATACCGTTGATATCATGCGCATATTGCCCCACAGGCAGCCGATGCTGATGGTTGACAAGATCCTTGAACTAAGCAAAAGTCACGTTGTTGGTTTGAAAAACGTAACCATGAACGAGGATCTGTTTGCCGGACATTTTCCGGGTGCTCCATTGTTCCCGGGTGTGCTGCAGATAGAAGCAATGGCTCAAACAGGAGGAATCCTGGTGTTGAATACGGTTCCGGATCCCGAGAATTATATAACGCTATTTCTGAAAATAGAAAATGCAAGATTTAAGGACAAAGTGGTACCAGGTGATACCATCATTTTCTATTGTAGTTTGGTTGCACCAATACGCCGTGGCATTGCACAAATGAAAGGCATAGGTATGGTTGGTTCGCGCATTGTAGTAGAAGCGGAACTGATGGCGCAAATTGTTAGAAAAACAAAAGAAGGGAAAGAGGAATGATACAACCCCTGGCATATATACATCCGCAGGCACGCATTGCCGATAATGTAACGATAGAGCCTTTTGTTACTATACATAAAGATGTTGAAATAGGCGAAGGTACCTGGGTTGGCTCTAATGCCACTATTATGGACGGTGCCCGCATTGGCAAAAATTGCCGCATATTTCCCGGAGCGGTAATTTCTGCACCTCCGCAGGATCTCAAATACCGTGGCGAACCCAGTACGGTTACTATTGGCGATAATACAACTATCCGCGAATGTGTTACCCTGAATCGTGGTACTGCCCTTGATAAAAATACAACCACCATCGGCAGCAACTGCTTGTTGATGGCATACGTGCACGTTGCACACGATTGTGTTATTGGCGACAATGTGATCATTGCTAACTCTGTACAGTTGGCAGGCCATATCAATGTTTACGATTATGCGTTTATTGGCGGCACTTCAGCAGTACACCAGTTTGTTGAGATCGGTGCGCATAGCATGATATCAGGGGGGTCATTGGTGCGTAAAGATGTTCCACCTTACACCAAAGCGGGGCGCGAGCCACTCTCCTATATTGGTATCAACTCGGTAGGTTTACGCCGCCGTGGTTTTTCGGCAGCAACGATCAACGAGATTCAGGAGATTTACCGTATAATCTTTTTGCGCAAGTATAATGTAACCAAGGCTATGGATATCATCGAAGCCGAATTTGCACCTACGGTTGAACGCGACGAGATCATCAACTTTGTGTCTAACTCGCAAAGGGGTATCATGAAAGGTTTCGGAATTTAATAATGTTGACCAGGGTCGGTGATCCATGGTTCATGGTCATCTTAAAATGAAAATCGCACTCCAAAATTTAGGCCGCCGCTTTAATCGTGATTGGATATTCCGCGATATAAATTTTGAATTTACGCCGGGTAATTCCTACGCAGTTTTAGGTCCAAATGGGTCTGGAAAGTCAACCTTACTGAGTGTATTGAATGGAAGCCTTGCACCTTCAACAGGCACTATTACCTACCAGTCTGGCGATAAAATTGTTGAGGCCGAACAGGTTTTCAACCACCTGAGTCTTGCTGCACCTTACCTTGAATTGATCGAAGAATTCACGCTCACAGAAGTGATCGACTTTCATTTCAAATTCAAAACACGTAAAGCAGGAATGGATAACGAAGCACTGATCGCACTTCTGGATATGCCAGCCAGCAAAAATAAGCTTATCAGATACTTTTCATCTGGTATGAAGCAAAGGCTTAAACTGGCGCTTGCTTTTTGTTCTGACACATCGATGCTGATGCTCGATGAGCCTACTTCAAATCTGGACGCTCAGGGCGTTAAATGGTATCTTAACCTTGTTGAGCAATTTGCAGCAAACCGCCTCACCATAATCTGCTCAAACCAGGAGCATGAGTATAGCTTTTGCAGGGAAAGTTTGAATATATCAGATTACAAACATTAGCAGGTAAAGCGTTAGTCAACGGCTTGCTATTTTCTTTTATTATTTCGTTGTCTTTTTAACGTGGTCTGTTTTCAGGAGATTTAAACTCATCACCTCTTTCATCGTACGATCCATGCCTTCAACTGATCCGTCGAGGAAGATCACGTTACCGGTAGAATTTTCGGCAAAATGTTTGATAGATTCCGTCCACATCGTAAACAATATTACGGAAGTGTCGATGTCTGCTTTATGCATTTCTTCTGCAGCGGCCGACATGCCTTTGGCCACTTCCTCGCGGAAAAGGGCTATACCCTGTCCACGTAGTTGAGCCGCCTGCCGCTCAGCTTCGGCTGCAATTTTTATGGCGTTACCTTCTGCCTCGGCAGCTTTTGTTTTAGTGATCAGCAATGCTTGTCCTTCATTCTCGGCTGCGGCTTTCAGGTTATTGGATGCCACCACCTGGCTCATCGATTTCAGGATAACATCATCGAAAGTAATATCATTTAACTGGAGGTCCTGCAAATGATAGCCCCAGGTTTCCAGTATCTGGTCAAGTTGTTGTTTAACGTGCTGAACAATATCGCTGCGTAGGGTGAGCACATCAGCCTGGCGTTTTGTAGCCACATAGGCCCTGATTGACCCTTCAATTGTACGGATCAATGCCTGCATCAGGTTTTTTTCATCAACAAACTTAAAAGCTACATTTTTAATGGTTTCCTCCGCCTGGTCCAGAACCGAATAGAGCAGCATCGCCTTAAAATAAACTTTAGCCTGATCAATGGTCACCGCCTGAAACTCTAGTTCAACCGAGCGGTTTTGTATAGATACCCTGCTGTGAATCTGCTCTATCAGGGGCAACTTAAGATTAAGTCCCGGGGCAAGGATACGCCTGAATTTGCCAAATATCGTGATCACAGCAACGGTGCCTTGTTTAACAGTAACAAATGAGCTGAAAAGTACGATCAGTCCTAAAAATACAATGGTCAATAAGGGTAACGTAGGGTTCATGGTCTGCTATTTATGGATAAATAAATGTAGTATTTATTTGCCTGAATTTTTCTTTCGAATGCAGTTAAATAAAGCGGCCCTGAATATTTATAAAACGGGCTTAACAATGCCATCTTCGGATATCTGTAATCCAGCTTGGGGGAAGTCTTTTTCAGTTAGCAATTTAATGCGTTTTGCTGCCTGATTAAGGGTGTCCCTCTTCAGGCCATCCTGGTGGTTTTGTCGAAATGAAATGATGTTACCGCTGATAAATTCACCTTTTCTGGTGAGTTTTAATTTAAGCATAGGCGCAAGCCCGCAAACTCCGGCCACACTAACGCTTTTGTAGGTACAGAAATTACCGAGACTGTATGCAATGAGTCTACCTTTGTAATTTTCGAGCGCCCGGCTAACATGAGGGCCGTTGCCCAGTACCAGATCTGCACCGGCATCAACAGCAGCGTGCGCAAAAAGGTGTACATCGCCTCTTTTAGCGCCCAGGAATGATTCCATCTTAAAGGGCACATGTTCGTAAGTTGCCCCTTCGGCACCTCCGTGAAAGGAAACAATGACAATATCACACTGCTTCTTCAATTCTCTGATCACCGCTTGTACATGCTTCGTTTGAAGCAGCGGCCCGGTATGTGCGTTTGGAGCAAATGCACAAAAACCATAGGTAATGCTGTCTTTTTTAAAAATAGTAAAAGGGCAGGTTTCTAAACCGGCATAATGTATACCGGCACTGTCAAGCGTTTTGGTAGTGCTTTTACAGCCCTTGTCGCCAAAATCGGTGATATGATTATTGGCAATGCTCAGCAAATTAAAGCCGGCAGTTTTAAATACACCGCCATAGGTGGTGGGCATCCTGAACAGATAAGCTACTTTCAGGTTTTTTTTATAGGTTGCCGGTAGCCCTTCATCCAGCAGCGTACCTTCCAGATTGCCGAAAACAATATCTGAGCCGGCAAAAAAGGGTTTGGCAGCATCGAAGCTTTTTCTGGCACTATCGCGAGGTAACTTGCCGGGGTCGGGATAGGCAGTGCCAAGCATCATATCGCCAACAGCTGTAACAACAATGGTGTCTTTAATTTTTAATTGCCGGGTGCGAATTGCCGAATGCGGAATTGAAGAACCTTTCGCCTTTTTTTTGTAAAATGTGGTAATGGTTGGATGAGCAGCCGGAGCATTGCAAGCTGTCAGCGGGAATATCAGAAAAGCAAGCAGGATAAGGGACAATACTTTCATGGCAAAAAAAAATCCTTTCGTTTAGAAAGGACCTGCTGAATTTTTTACTGGCTATTACTAATGTCAGGCGATTCTTCCAACTGTTTCTTGAAAACATCAAGTAATCGGCCGCCCTTATAAAAATATTTACTGTAATAGCCATCAGACAAATTGCCTATTGCTACGCCTTTGATAGAAGCATGTGCAAATTTGCCATCGCCGAGGTATATACCAACGTGACTTATACTGCGGCTGTGAATTTTAAAGAAAACAAGGTCGCCTTCCTGCAGATCTTCTTTACGAACAGGGCTAACCATGCTGAATATATCACGCGAATTACGCTTGATCGTCAGATTAAAAACTTTGCTGTATAACTCTTTGGTGAAGCCCGAGCAATCGATGCCCTTTCTGGTAGAGCCACCAAAATGGTATGGGGTTCCAATCCAATCGTAAACAAATTGAAATAATTTTACGTTCGAAGTGGTCGACAAAGCCACGCCCATTATCTGCGAAAAGTAATCTTTTGCTAAACTTTGCTCTTCATCATTAACTTTTTCGGCAGGTTGCGTTGCAACGGGTTTCGTTTGCGCCTGAACTGCGAAAATGCTGAGGGTGAGGAATATAGCTAATAGAACTTTCTTCATTTAATCGTTAGTCTACGTTGTTAGCGTTAACAACAGCTTTTTATTAAATCTTGCCTTTGCCGAAGGTAGGATACAAAACTATCCTATTTTTTTAGAATTTCAAAATAATGACAGGTTTTTTAACAAAAATGTAAAAAACAATTGCCTTTTCCCTTTTACGAAGGAGAACGCCGGAAGTTGCATAGTTTGTGAAATATTTATAACAAATTTAATGCTGTTTCGATATTTACGCGGATATAATTAGATTTGCGCTTTCTCAAAAAAAGAAATCGGGTTTATAAACAGATGAGTTCAATCGCAATAACCAAAGAAACCTACCTGATGTGGTACGAAGCCATGCTTCTGATGCGCAGGTTTGAAGAAAAAGCAGGCCAACTTTACGGGCAACAAAAGATACGTGGATTCTGCCATTTATATATTGGCCAGGAAGCGGTGTTGGCAGGTGCCATGTCGGTACTGAAACACGGAGACAGTTTGATCACCGCATATCGGGATCATGCCCACGCCCTTGCAAAGGGTACATCACCAAATGCTGTAATGGCCGAATTATATGGCAAAGCCACCGGATGCTCTAAAGGCAAAGGCGGATCGATGCACATGTTCGACAAAGAAAATAACTTCTACGGCGGACATGGTATTGTAGGCGGCCAGGTTCCGATGGGTGCCGGTATAGCCTTCGCTGAAAAATATAAAGGTACCGAGTTTGTTTGCTGCGCCTACATGGGCGATGGCGCTGTAAGGCAGGGAGCATTGACCGAAACCTTCAATATGGCGGCGCTCTGGAAATTACCGGTAATTTTCATTTGCGAGAACAACGGCTATGCAATGGGTACTTCGGTAGAACGTACTACCATACAAACAGATATCTACAAATTAGGTTTGCCTTATGGCATCCCTTCTTCGCCTGTTGATGGTATGGATCCGGTAGCTGTTCATAATGCTATGGACGAAGCTGCTCAGCGCGCACGTGCAGGCGAAGGTCCAACCTTCCTTGAAATGCGTACCTACAGGTATAAAGGGCACTCTATGTCTGACCCTCAAAAATATCGTACCAAAGAAGAGTTGGAAAGCTATAAGGCTAAGGACCCTATCGAAGCAGTGAAAGTGACAATATTGAAAGAGGGTTATGCCGACGAAAAATGGTTTGAGGAAATTGAAGAGAAAGTTAAGGCTCAGGTAGACGAGTCGGTTACTTTTTCAGAAGAATCGCCATGGCCGGAAGCTTCCGAGCTGTATACCGATGTGTATGTTGAGGACAACTACCCATTCATAAGAGACTAATATTTATACTGATTATAAAACCCACTATTCATTAAATAGTATATGGCCGAAGTAGTAAAGATGCCAAAAATGAGCGATACCATGACAGAAGGGGTATTAGCGAAATGGCATAAAAAAGTTGGCGACAAAGTTAAATCTGGCGATGTTTTGGCAGAAGTAGAGACCGATAAGGCCACTATGGATTTTGAATCATTTCAGGATGGTACTTTATTATATATCGGTGTTGAAGAAGGCAAAGCTGTGCCTGTTGATACTGTTATCGCTGTGTTGGGTAAAGAAGGCGAAGACTACAAGTCGGCGCTGGCCGGTTCGGCCGAAAGTGCTGCTGCAAGCCAGCCGAAGCCGGTTGAAGAAAAAGCACCTGCGGTTGTTGCTGCGCCAAAGGTTGATACTTCAAAAATACCTGCTACAGTTATCCGCATGCCTTTGCTGAGTGATACCATGACCGAAGGTGTGATCCAGAAATGGAATTTTAAAGTTGGTGATAAAGTTAAGGCAGACGATTCGCTCGCCGACGTGGAGACTGATAAAGCTACCATGGAAGTTGTAGGGTATGAAGCCGGAACTTTATTGTACATCGGCGTAAAAGAAGGTGAAGCCGCTGCCGTTAATGGCATTATTGCTATTGTTGGTAAAGAAGGCACCGATATTACACCTTTACTGCAGGGTAGCGCAGAAGTTAGCAGTCCTGCTGCTGAAGCTCCTAAAGAAGAGGCACCTGCTGCTGTTCAAACTTCAGCTCCTGATATTGCATCAAATGAAGATGATAGCCGTGTTAAAGCATCACCGCTGGCTCGTAAGATAGCCCGGGAAAAAGGTATCAACCTGAATGATGTAAAAGGCAGTGCTGATGGCGGCCGCATAGTGAAGAAAGACGTTGAAACGTTTAAAGCAGCGCCGGCTGGCAGTAAACCTGCTGAAGCTACCGCAGCTCCGGCAGCAGCAGCCAAAGAAGCTCCGGCAGCTAAACCTATTCCGCAATATATCGGACAGGAAAAATATACCGACAAAGCGGTTACCCAAATGCGTAAAACCATTACACGCCGTTTGTCTGAAAGTTTCCTGATACCACATTTCTATATCACTATTTCGATCGATATGGATCAGGCGGTGGTTGCCCGCAACAAAATGAACGAGGTTGCACCGGTGAAAATATCGTTTAACGACCTTGTACTTAAAGCATGTGCTGTAGCGTTAAAGCAACATCCGGCAATTAATTCATCCTGGCTGGGAGATAGTATTCGCACCAATGAGCATGTTAATATCGGGGTAGCTGTGGCTGTTGAAGATGGATTGCTGGTTCCGGTTGTTCGTTTTGCAGATGGTAAGTCATTGAGCGCTATTTCAGCCGAAGTAAAAGATTTCGCACAGCGTGCAAAAGCAAAAAAACTACAGCCTTCGGATTGGGAAGGATCAACCTTTACCATTTCAAACCTGGGTATGTTTGGCGTAGATGAGTTTACGGCTATCATTAACCCACCCGATGCTTGTATACTTGCGGTTAGCGGTATTCAACAAGTTCCGGTTGTTAAAGGAGGAGCGGTTGTTCCGGGCAATGTAATGAAAGTTACCCTTACCTGCGACCACCGTGTAGTTGACGGTGCAACGGGGTCGGCTTTCCTGCAAACGCTCAAGTCGCTGTTAGAAGAGCCCGTTCGCTTGCTGGTTTAATAAAATTACCAGTAAAAAAATATAAAAGCGACGGGTTTGCCTGTCGCTTTTTTTGTTATATCTTGTAACCATTAGCTTTTGATGAAGTGTGAACGTGAAACTTCCCTCATCATTTGTTTAGAATAATTTACACATGAACCAGATACTGATCATCTATACCGGAGGGACAATCGGTATGATGAGCGACCCGAAAACCAAAGTGCTCAGACCTATCAATTTTGAGCAGATCATGGAAAACGTGCCCGAGTTGGAGCGTTTAAATGCCAGGATCATGGTACACTCTTTTGAACATATTATTGATTCTTCAAACATGAACCCGGATATCTGGAGTGAGATAGCCGGACTTATTAAAGATAATTATGATAATGTTGATGGTTTTGTGATCCTGCACGGGTCCGATACCATGGCCTTTACCTCTTCGGCATTAAGTTTTATGCTCGAGAATCTGGCTAAGCCTATTATATTCACCGGTTCTCAATTGCCTATTAGCGCTATACGTACTGATGCCAAGGAAAATTTGATGACCGCTATCGAAATTGCCAAAGCCAAAAAGTTCGAGCGTGCCCGCGTGCCGGAGGTTTGTATCTATTTTGATTATAAGTTGTTCAGAGGTAACAGGGCATTTAAATACAATTCTTCAAAATTTGAGGCCTTCCGATCACCCAATTATCCAATACTGGCCGAATCGGGAGTGCACCTTAAATTTAGCATCAATGATATCAGGCAGCCCGTAGAAGGGCCCTTAAAGGTGCATAAGAAACTGGCCAGTGATGTGGCGGTGCTAAAATTGTATCCGGGTATCAGCCCTAAAGTTGTAAAAAATATTTTGGAGGCCGATGTAAGGGGTATTGTAATGGAAACCTTTGGTGCCGGTAATACAACCACAGATAAATGGTTTACCGATTTACTGAAAGGTGCAATAACAGATGGCAAGGTAATTCTTGATATTTCGCAATGTAAAGTTGGAACCGTTGAATTGGGTCGATATGAAACCAGCAAGGAACTGAAAGATATGGGTATTGCCAACGGTTTTGATATGACCTACGAAGCTGCAGTAACCAAAATGATGTTCCTGCTGGGGCAGTATGATGATCCGCTGATCATCAAAGAATTGCTTGAAACCGACCTGCGGGGTGAATTAACCGTTTCCTGATCTATTTAAGCTGGATATTGCTGCCTATTGCTGCGCCATTACTGAGGTATTTGTCGGCATCAACAATATTGTTTGCTGATTTTACGCTATCAAAATGGACATTGTCGGCTGTTACCGACTTACTGCCATAGATGTATAACTTGTGGTGAAATCCGCTGATACTACCGCCTTTTACCCTAACGTTCCCAATAGAATTGTCCAGGAATACAGCATTGGTACCGTAACCATTACCGCTTAGTTTGCAGTCATTGATCTGAATATCATGCGCGCCCTGTAAATAAATAGCTGTTTTATGTTGCGCACTGATATTGCACCTGGAAAATAAAATATTAAAAACGTCTTTGAATAGCTCCACTGCATGATCATTGCATCGGGCTATTGTATTATTAACCAGCGTATCATGCTGGCAGGCCAAAGGAGCAAAACCATCTAACAATATACCATGACCCAGTTGATCGGTGATGACATTGTCTTTGATAAGGCCGAAACTACTGTTGGCGTACTCAATGCCCTCCTCATGCTGCTGGCTGCATTTATTCTGATAGGTTTGAACATGGTCGGCATTTACAATGGAAATGCCTATACTGCCTCCTATGCACGTATTGTTATAAATGACACTATTAGGCGCCCTTCGGTGTTCAAAACATTCGGAAGTTATATCTTTTGGAGATAAGGGCATTTTGAAAACATTGTCATGTACTGACCATCCCGACGAACTTAAATTAACTCCACCTCGAAGCATCAAAGCACATTCAGTAACTGTTTGAGGATCGAGCATTGCACGATCAAACAGATTATTGGCAACCAGCCCGCCATGGATACTGTATTTGTTTGATACAATAAACATACAGCTGTAGCCAATGTCAACCAATTTATTGTTGGTAACGATAGGGTAATTGCCATCGCCCCCAATGATGGCATAAGCCATAAACTTGTGAATATAAACATGGTCCACCGTGTCATTGTCGCCATTCAACTCCACGGCAGAAGATCCTGAAGGGTCTATCTGATCACTAAGTCCAACAACCTCGCCGTTAGACAGCTTAATACCTTTGGTATGCATCAAAATAGAAGCATACTGCTTTACATTACAAATGATGGTATTTCCATTCAAATTCAAACTATGAAAAAGATTTATCCGGGTGATATTATAGGGAGCATGACCAGCAGGCAAGGTTACATTGCCTTTGTTAAGTAATGATTGCAAATCGGCAGTGTCGTCGGCACGTGATTTTGCAGCAATAAGTATTAAAAACAGGAAAATTATTTTTTTGATTTTCATAGCTGGCATTGAAGGAACTGAATATGGTAATAAAATTAAGCTTTTACGGATAAATGATCGTTTGGGGTGCTAAGCTTTGAATACTTAACACAAAAAGGAAAAATTTGTTGCACAATGGAGACGCTGCTACCAGGCTTTTAGGTAACAGATTATTTCAAATAAAGTGTTCCGAATTTTAACCTGATTACCAGTTCTACTGGATTATTATCCTACCAAATTGTCTGATCAGCTATGATAATTCTGAAACTAATGTAAAAAGGCGGTGACACCAATGCTCGCCGCCTTTTGAAACATAATTTTTGGGGTATCAATTATTTTATATCCGCCCGATATTCCCAGTAGCTACACGTTTGCGGTAGGCATAGTAGAAAACAATCGGGAAAATGAACAGGTTAAAACTGGTATTTGTTATCAAGCCGCCGATCACAACTATTGCAAGTGGTTTTGAGGCTTCAGAACCGATACCATTTGAAATAGCGGCCGGCAACAGTCCGATAGCCGCCATCATGGCTGTCATAACTACCGGGCGCAAACGATCCTGTACGCCTTCTTTTAGCGCATCGCTGAAGCTCCATAGCGTTTTGCGTTTAAGCTCGCGGATATTTGTCTTGAATTTGGTGATCAGGATCACACCGTTCTGTACGCAAATGCCAAACAGCGCAATAAAGCCGATCCCCGCCGAAATATTAAAGTTTACGCCTGTAATTAACAAAGCCAAAATTCCACCAGCTATAGCAAAAGGAACGTTATTGAGCACCAGAAGTGAATCTGTGACATTGCCGAAGAGGATAAAAAGTATGAAAAATATGATCAGCAAACTGATGGGGACAACCTGTGTCAGACGTTTAGAGGCACGTTGTTGATTTTCGAAATCCCCGGCCCATTCCAGAAAATATCCTCTGGGTAGTTTTATTTTTTCCTCTACCTTTTGCTGGGCCTCTTTAATAGTGCTGCCCATATCCCTGCCACGAATAGAAAATTTAATAGCGCCATAACGCTTGTGGTCGTCTCGGTAGATCATGCTGATCCCGGTTATCTTGTTGATGTTCGAAATTTCCCGAAGCGGAACCTTATTGCCACTGATAGAGGGCACACGCAAATCGCCTATCGCTGCAATATTATTTCTAAAATTATCCGGGTATCTGATCCTCAGGTCGAATTTACGTTCTCCTTCATAGATCTGAGTAGCTGCTTTTCCACCGATGGCCGTTTCAATAACTGCATTTGCATCGGCTGCAGTAACGCCATATTGAGCCATCTTTTCCTGATTAAGATTAACCTGCAGCTCCGGCTGTCCCATGTCGCGCAATACGCCCAGATCTTCGATCCCTTTTACCCCTTTCAATATGCTATAGATCGAGTCTTCTTTGCTTTCGATGTATTTATAGTCGTCGCCAAACATTTTCACAACAATAGAGCCCTTTACACCCGAAACAGCTTCCTCCACATTGTCAGAAATTGGCTGGGAAAAGTTGAGATCAATGCCCGGGATGTACTTTAATTTCTCCTGCATTCTTTGTATCAACTCTTCTTTGGTTTCTTTGATGGCCCATTGATCCTGCGGATAAATATCAACGTGAAATTCAATATTATAAAATCCTGTAGCATCAGTGCCGTCGTTTGGGCGACCGGTTTGGGATAAAACCTGCTTTACTTCGCTGAAACTTAAAAATACCTTTCGCATCTCATTGGCCAGTTTAACCGATTGACCCAGGGAGGTGCTTAATGGCCCCGTTGCCCGTACATATATCGCTCCTTCATTAAGCTCGGGCAAAAATTCAGTTCCTAAAAATTTGAAACAAAAGATGGCGAAAACCAGGAATACCAGCGCAAGGGGTAGCATCATTTTCCTGAATTTAAAGCATAGTTTATTGACGGCCATCAACTGCCGGATGAAAAACTCAATTACTACGTTATGTTTCTCTCTGACATTTTTATTCAACAGGATACTTGCAAAGGCCGGTACAAAAGTGAACGTTAGTATCAAAGCACCCAGCAGTGCAAAACCAAGCGTCCAGGCCAGGGGCGAAAACATTTTACCCTCAACTTTCTGAAAGCTGAAGATGGGTAGCAGCCCGGTGATGATGATCAGCTTTGCAAAAAATATACCCTTGCCGTTAACAAGACAAGCTTGTTTGATCAAACCCAGTTTACTGAGTTTATTAAATTTTTCCATGCCCACCTCGCGGGCTTTATGATCAAGTATCACAAATATGCCCTCTACCATTACTACTGCCGCATCGATGATGATACCAAAGTCAATGGCACCCATTGAAAGCAGGTTGGCCGACATACCCTTCAATTTAAGGCAAACGAATGCAAAGAGCAAAGCCAATGGGATGATCAACGAAACCGTCAGCGTTGTACGCCAGTCGGCCATGAAAAGGAATACGATCACCGTAACGAATATTATTCCCTCAAACATGTTTTGCAACACAGTGTGCGTGGCAAAATTCACCAGATCTTCGCGATCGTAAAAAGGTAATATCTTAACATCATCTGGCAGGATATTGGTATTCAGATCATGCAATTTAACTTTAAGCGCTTTGATCACTTCGCTTGGGTTCTCGCCTTTACGCATTACCACAATGCCTTCGATCACGTCTGGGTCACGATCTCTGCCCACCTGTCCAAGGCGGGGCAATGCTGACTCGGTTACTTCGCCGATGGTTTTAACATAGATCGGGGTTCCTTTTACATTATTGATAACAACATTTTTTATTTCATCAATGTTATTCAACAGTCCAATTCCCCTGACTACATAAGCCTGACCGCTTTGCTCAATTACGTCACCACCAACATTCACATTGCTTTTTGAGACCGCCTCATAAAGCTCAAGCGCCGAGACGCCGTACTGCAGTGCTTTTTGCGGATCTACAGTTATCTGGTAAGTCTTAACCTCACCGCCAAAACTATTGATGTCAGCTATCCCCGGCACGGCACGAATTTCGCGCTCCACAACCCAATCTTCAATAGTTTTCAGATCGCGGGCCGATCTTTTATTACTGGTTAGGGTAAACCGGTAGATCTCGCCAGTAGGCCCATAGGGAGGCTCGATAGAAGGGTTGACACCATCCGGAAGGTTGGCGTCAGCAATATGGTTATTGATTTGCAGCCGGGCAAAAGCATAGTCGACATCATCATCGAAAGTAACTTTAACCACCGATAGGCCGAATAGCGACGAAGAGCGGATGGCCGTTTTCTTTTCTGCCGGGTTCATCGCGATCTCGAGCGGACGGGTTACAAATTTTTCAACCTCTTCTGCACTGCGCCCCGGCCATTGCGTAATGATAGTGACCGAAGTATTGGTAACATCCGGGAAGGCATCGATACTGATGTTTTTAAAGCTGATATAGCCTCCTACAGCAAGCAATGCCGTAACGAAGAATATGAAGTACCTATTCCTGAGCGAAAATGACAAAACGGATTTGATAAATCGATTCATTGTTTATTCGGATTGCGTATTTGCGGAGTTCTGATTCCGATGTTTTTTAATCTTTGAGTGATTCAAACAGGTATAACTGCCTTGATGCTACAATGCGATCGCCAGGTTTAAGGCCCGCCTTTATATAGGCACGGTCTTCAACACGTTTGGCTACTTCAACTTGCTGAATATGAACTTTTGCCTTCCCGTCCAATACCACAACATAGTCTTTGTCATTATCGAAGATCAAGCCGCGGGTATTTATTTCTGGAAGATTTTCGCCTGATTTTGCTTTGATGATCACATTGGCGAACATCTCCGGTTTCAATTTATTGCCCGGGTTTTCAATTTTCACCCTTGCTTTGACAACCTTGTTATCCGGATCGAGTACATCGTATATTTTATCAATTTTACCCGTAAATACTTTATCCGGGTAGGACAGCGTGGTGATCTTTACCTGGTCGCCAACCTGCACGCTGGCAATATCAGACTCATAGATATTGATCAAAACAAAAACGTCCGATAGATCGGCAATGGTAAATAGGTTGGTACTATTATCGGCCCTTACCTGTTGGTTATCGGTCAGGTTTTTTTCGATCACAAAACCTGTCAATGGCGATTTCACAACGTAACCCTCATTATTACTTTTATTGATGTTAACTACATCGCCGGCACGTTTAATTTCAGCTTCGGCTTTCTGATAGTCTGATTGCGCCTGTTCAAAGTCTTTTTGCGAGGCAAGCCCGCTTTTGTAAAGATCATTGGTTGATTCAAAAGCTCTTTTAGCACTTCTCAGGTCAGCCTGGGCCGAGATAAAATCTTTGGTATATCCTGCCATTTCTGCGCTTTTCAATACAGCCAGCGTCTGGCCTTTGTTGACCACATCACCCAGTTGAATTTTAATATTATGTGCAATGCCGCTTACCATGGGATAAATTTTCACCATTTTATTTTCATCAGCAGCAATAATACCGGTAAGGCTGATCTCTGAAAGGGCGCTGGCTTCTTTTACGGTATCAATATTCAGGCTTTGCAGTAACTTTTCAGTAACCTGAAACTTTTCATCTTTTGGTTCCTCTGCTTTATGCTGGCAACTTTGCATGGCCATTGCCAGCAGTGGTATTGCTGCCGTAATTGGTATTAATTTTAATCTTTTAGTGAACATTTTATGGCTTATTAAAAAAAGATGTCCCGGTAACGTAATTTAATTGCTCCAATGAAATGATCCTGTTTAGTTGCAGGTTATTTAATTGCAGTGTATTGGTTTTATAGGAATCGTAGAAATCAAGAAATTCCAGCATTCCCAAATTTCTTTTCTCATAATTCAAGTCAACTTCTTTTATCAGGTGAGTAAAATCGTCTTTGAATTTGGGGTCGAAACTATTGTAGAGATGCTCCAGTCGCAATGCACTTTTATAATTGGTAGCCACATCGCTTTCCACCTGGTCTTGCTGGCTTTGCAATTGAACTTTGCTTTGATCAATGGCAATCCTTGCTTGCTGAATGGCTCCCTGGTTGCGGTTGAAGAACGGGAGGCTGAATGCAATTCCGGCACTGATAAAGTTATTGCCATAAGAGCCAAGTTTATCATAATTTACCGATAAGGATACATCAGGTATCGCAGTAGCTTTTTGAAGGCGCAGGTTAAGGTTATTGTAGTCAACTGCAGACCGGGCGTATTTAAGATCGTAACGATTGGCGTAAGCCGAATCTAATAATTGCTGGTAGGGAACTGCTGATACCTGCTGCTTGCTCGCGGCGTCGAAATTTACCTGCGGATCAATAAAGACTTTCTGTGGCGCTTTGATCAAAAGCCTCAACTCGCTTTGCACCGTATCTATACCAGATAACAGCGCATTATATTCTGCCTGCAGTGAATAAAGCTGCGATTGAATACGCAATACTTCTTTTTCTGCAATATTGCCTTTTTGATATTGTTCTTTAAATACGCTGAGAGTTTTACCCAACGATCCGATCTCCTGGTTATAAACACTGGCAGATTGTGATTGGAAATACACCGTATAAAAATCGTTATGCAGGGTAAATTTTAAGGTTCTCAGCAGATCAAAGAATTGGTATCTCGCCTGGTCAACGCTGATTTTTGCCAGCTGGATATTCTTATTCCTTTTGCCGGCAGTGAAAAATAATTGAGAAATGCCCAGTGATTGCTCACTGAAAGCGTTTGGAACTCCGGTTGCATGAATTCCGTTGGCGAAACTAAAGTCGGGGTTTTGGAATAACCTTGCCGTTATTACCTGCGCACCGGCAATGTCAATATTATAGCGTTGGGCAATAAGTGTCAGGTTATTTTTCAGAAACTGATCTTCAGCCTGCTTTAAGGTTAGCTTTAAAGTGTCGGTACCGGGCTGAGCCCAAATTACACCGGGAAAGAACAAAAAAGTTATAAAAACCGCAGTACGAATAAGCTTTGTATACATGTTCAAAAACATGCGGCAAAGGTAGTAAGGGCAGATTAAAGCCGAATTAAAGCCAGATTAGAAAGAGATTAGAATTTTAGTGCTCAGGGAAGCTCTTTTCAAAAATTAAAACTTACACTTACGGAAGTACCCTGATCGCCATTTTTGGTTGCAGTAATGTTACCGTTAAACAGGTTGATGATCTTGGCGGTAATGTACAAGCCTATACCCGTGCCGTAGAAGTCTTTTACATTGGAGCCCCGGTAAAAAGATTGAAATACCTTTTCACTTTCTTCTTCGGGTATACCAATGCCTTCATCGCTTATCGTAATCAGGATATGATTATTACCTGCATCCAGGTAGCAATGGACCAGGTTGTTGTTAGAAAACTTAAAAGCGTTGCTTATAATGTTGTTCAAAGCAATACCAAGAAGGGCTTTATTGGCAGGGATATGCATTTTTTCATGGTCATCGGGCAGGTTAACCACATTGACAACAAATTTCCCTTTACCCACCCGGGCATTCCAATAATCAGCCAGTTCCCAGATCAGTTCGTCAATGGCAACCGGACTCGTTGCTGCCTGCGTATAGCTCATGTCAACTTGTGCCAGTTCCAGCAGGCTGCTGATAGTTTCGTTTAACCGCTCTGCATCCGTCAGCACTGAACGTATCAGATTCTTGTACTCCCCGGTATTGCGTTCTTTGCTCAATGCCACTTCAAGCTCGCCAATAATACTGGTAACCGGCGTCCGCAACTCATGCGATGCATTGATGACAAACGTTTGCTGCAGCTCAAAAGCATTCTCCAGGTGCTTTAAAAACTTATTGAAGTTTTTTGCAAGTATGCTGATTTCGTCCTTCCCATTTCCCTCGTTTATGCGCAGATAAAGGTTACTCACACGTACCTGTTGTACCTGTTTTACCATGTCATCTATGGGCTCCAGCGCTTTTTTGGCAAACCATCGCCCGGAAAAGAAAAGCACCGTTGAAACAACCACTACCATGATCAATATGATCTCAATAAGGTCATTGATGCGTTGTTTGCCCTGCACATCCTCTGCTGAAACCAATATCACAAAGTTGCCCTGATTGTCATTATAGTAAACACCCACGGTTTGCCTGTCGCCTTCCATAAATTGCGCCAGTTTGCGTTTGCGTACCAGGTTGATCACGCCATCGCTCCAGTACTGCTTTTTGTCTTTGATAAAGGATGCCGTATTGCGGTCGTTATAAAAGCGCACCACTTCGCCGGGTATCTGCTTTCCGTAGCGCTCGCGCACATGGTTAAGCGAGTCGACAGAGATCTCGTCAGCTTCCAGGTATAGTTGAGCAGCAACAGATGCACGCTCCATCAAATGATTATAAAAATCGGTCTTAACAAAAGAAGTAAATGTGATAAAGATAGTTGCCATGGCTATCATCAATATCACTGAACTGATCAGGGTAAAATAAAGCGCTAACCTGTTCTTGATCTTCATTATTTACCGCTATGTTTAAGGATATAACCCATGCCAATAACGGTATGGATAAGTTTATTATTAAAGTCTTTTTCTATCTTTTTGCGCAGGTAGTTTACATATACGTCTATAAAATTGGTTCCGGTATCAAAACCGATCTCCCAAACCTGCTCGGCAATATATTCGCGTGAAAGTATTTTATTAGGATTGCGCATAAAGAGTTCGAGCAGCGTATATTCTTTGGCAGTAAGCGCAATTTGTTTGCCACTGCGTTCGGCTGTTTTTGTCCAGGTGTCCAGTTTAAGGTCGTCAAATATGAACAGGTGCTGATCTTCCTTGGTTTTATTTCGACGCATCAGTGCCTCGATGCGTGCCAATAGTTCGCTGAAATGAAATGGCTTGACCAGATAATCATCGGCACCAGCTTTCAAACCAGATACTTTGTCGTGCACCTGGTTTAGTGCGGTAAGTATCAGGATGGGTGTTTCGGTGTCATTTGCACGAAGGGCTCTGCATAATTCAACCCCATTGATATCGGGGAGCATAATATCCATAATCACTAAGTCGAATTTTTTCCCCGCAAGTACTTTTTTGCCCTCACTACCGTTTTCGGCAGCGGTCACCTCATAGCCTTGTTCTTCCAGGCCCTTGCGGATAAAGGCGGCTACTTTGTGTTCGTCTTCAATCAGGCAAATGCTGTTCATAGCTAACAAATATGCTAATATTTAACTTCTTTCTGCGTGCATCAGCAGGCACTTTACGAGCCTGATAGACTATAAACAGGCGTATTTATGATGGTAAGCTAACGTAAAACTCACTTCGCTCAGTATATTTTTGTTCAACTGTAAACCTGTAACCAGTCGCTTTTGGTAATACAAAATGATTATCATTGTCCTAAAATTGATCATATCCTATGGCTAAATTAATGCCTTTTCATGTTGCTGTACCAGTGTACGACCTTGAAGCAGCACGCAAGTTTTACAGCGAAGTTTTAGGATGTGCCGAAGGGCGTACAAGCGAACTTTGGACCGATTTCGACCTCTTTGGTCACCAATTTGTTATTCACTACAAGCCCCGGCCAGTTGGCGATCAACCAGTGCATACCAATCCGGTTGATGGACAAGATGTTCCTGTACCACATTTTGGTGTGGTACTTGAATGGGACGAATGGCAGCTGCTGGCAGAACGCCTGAAACAAAAAGGGATCCGTTTTATCATTGAGCCGGGTATACGATTTAAGGGACTGCCCGGCGAGCAGGCGACGATGTTTTTTGCCGACCCCTCTGGAAATGCCCTGGAATTTAAAGCCTTTAAGGATATGGGACAGCTGTTTGCCAAATAAGCTGTTCTGTCAATCAGAAAGCCGGAATTGTACTTTATTTAAGCTTCCGTTCGGTTTTGGTCCATTTGATAGCGGGGAATTGATTGGCTATTTGTGCCGCCGAGGGGTTTCTGACTTTTGTTAACCGGCCCTCCCCGAATAGTCGCCCTGAAATAGTTTGCCAATCCGGAAACTCAGCCGAATCTTGTCCCCAATGGTGATATGACCCTTCATTGCACCATACAGGTAATTGCTGCATGGCATAACGGTGCGCTTCAGAGTTCCTGAATTTTTTCATAGATTCAGGGCTATCCCAAAGCGTGATGGTCCAGAAGGTTAAATTTTTATCCACCAGCTCACTGCCTTTCAATAAGCCTTCAGCATTTTTCAAAGTTTTAACTGAGGCTTCATTGGCACGCATGAAACTGAACAGGTAGCGTACGGATTTGACCCGGAGACGAGTGACAGAAACAAATGGCATTTTGAAATTTTGACGCTTTATGTGTCACAGCAAAGTATCAAATTTTATAGCGATTTGCAAATGGTGTCCGCCGTTAACCAAACAATTTAATTTGTAATGATAATTGTTGTCATATTATCAGCATAACAGTTGCTTAAAGTTTATATTTGACTAATACCAAGTGTAATCCTTTCCTGTATGAATATTATCCGCTGTAAAAGTGTAGCCGAAATAAACGAGCTGGCTTCCGAATTACTTCTTTATCAATTTCGCGAATATCCGCAATCATTGGTATGCGCCGCCACCGGTAATTCGCCAACCGGGATTTACAGGGAACTGGTACGTAAGCAATACAGTATTGTGGTAGAAAACTTACGCTTTATAAAACTCGATGAATGGTATGGTTTAGGTGCCGATGATCCAGGTTCCTGCGAATATTACCTTCGTGAAAACCTGCTCGACCCGTTGGAAGTTGCACCGGAGCGTTACGTTACTTTTGATGGATCAACCGATAATCCAGAGAAGGAATTTGAGCATGTAAGGCAATACCTGGATAACAATGGCCCTATCGATCTGGCTATTTTAGGCTTGGGTACCAATGGTCATATAGCATTTAACGAACCTGCAGATGTTTTACAGCCGCAACCCCATTTGGCGGTATTGAGCGAAACGTCATTAAGTCATAGTATGATCACCGGCTCTGGCAAAGTCATCCGGAACGGCATGACTTTGGGGATGGCTGATATTTTGCAATCCAGGAAAATTATTTTGCCTGTATTCGGCAAAAGCAAGTGTGAGGTGATGAGCCGCTTAATGGAAGGTAAAGTAAGCACCAGTCTGCCTGCATCACTGCTTTGGCTTCACCCTGATGTAACTTGTTATTATTGCGAAAATGATAGTTAAAATGAAAAACCGGATATCCTTGCTAATAGCAATGCTATTTGGCATTATTTTTAGCGCAAATGCCCAGGAACAGGTACGTTTTGAGCCCAGGCATCACAACGTTTTCGAAAACCAATACTTTAGGGTATTGGATGTAAACGTACCTCCGCATGATAGTACTTTATATCATATTCATTCTATCCCATCGGTGGTTTTAATATTTTCAAACACCAACACGGCAACACAATTGAAGGGTAAGGGTTGGGAGGCGTCCAGGGCAGTTTCGGGCAGTGTTTTTTACCGCGACTTCAGCAAAGATCCTGTTATTCACCGGGTAGGGAATCTGGATACCCTTGCCTATCATGTTACCGACATTGAATTACTTTCGGCCTACCAACCCGCTAAAGACCGCAAACCATTGCCACTTAAGGTACTGTTTGATGCTGAAAAAGCCTTTGCTTATGGTCTAACGGATTCTTCCCTTAATAAAACTGTTATCAGCGATCGCGGGCCAATGATCGCCGGATTGGTTAAAGGTGATGACCTGATCCTGCATGATGATACGCACCATAAGTTGATCAGGATCAAAGCAAATCAGGAAACCTATATTGAACCGGGTATCTCATTTTACATTTCGGCAACCAGCAAAAAAGAGGTCAGCCTGGTTTTATTTGAACTAAAATAAATCAATTTATGAGTAAGGGAACAGAACAGCATACTTATGACGCCATCGTTATTGGCTCGGGTATCAGCGGGGGCTGGGCAGCCAAAGAACTTTGCGACCTGGGTGTAAAAACATTGGTTTTGGAACGAGGACGCAATATTGAACATATCAAAGATTACCCAACGGCAACCAAAGGCCCCTGGGAGTTCCCGCACCATCAACAGGAAACACTGGCGGTGACCAAAGAAAACCCGGTTATTAGTCGCTGCTATGCCTATGGGGAAGATACGGATCACTTTTTTGTAAAAGACAAAGAGCATCCGTATATCCAGGAAAAGCCTTTTGACTGGATACGTGGCTATCAGGTTGGAGGTAAGTCGATCATGTGGGGCAGAGCCTGTCAGCGTTGGAGCGATTTTGAGTTTTCGGCTCCGCAGCGTTATGGTTATGCAGTGGATTGGCCCATACGCTATGCCGATATTGCACCCTGGTATTCTCATGTAGAAAAATTTTCGGGTATTTGCGGCGACAAGGATGGTTTGGAAGCGATGCCTGATGGCGATTACCTGCCGCCCTTTGATATGAGTTGTGTGGAAGCCGAGATCCAACGTAAAATAAAGGCCCATTATAAAGATCGTTTTATGGTGAAGACCCGATGGGCGCACCTTACCAAGCCCGAACCCATACACCTGCAGCAGGGGCGCGGCCAATGCCAGGCACGTGATCAGTGTACGCGGGGATGTCCGTTCGGGGGATATTTTAGTTCGGTTTCATCTACTTTGCCATGGGCAAAGAAAACGGGAAATCTAACTATCAGGCCATTTTCGGTGGTTCATTCCATCATCTACGATGAGCAAAAAGGCAAAGCAACCGGCGTACGTGTTATCGATACCAATACCCACGAAGCAACAGAGTATTATGCTAAAGTGATCTTCCTGAATGCCGCCTGTTTAAATACCAATCTTATTCTGCTCAATTCTACTTCCGGCCGTTTTCCCAATGGTTTGGGAAATGATAACGGACTTTTAGGTAAATACATGGCATTTCAAAACTACCGCGGTAGTGTACACGGCAGGGTAGAAGGCTTTGACGATAAATACTACTATGGCCGAAATCCTACCAACCCCATCATTGCCAATTACCGTAACCTGCATAAACAGGATACTGATTACCTTGGAGGCTTCCTTACTTTTGTTTATTCAAACCGGGGCCGGCAGTCATGGAATGAAGGTATTGGTGCCGATCTTAAAGAATCATTGACCGAACCAGGTCCATGGCATGCAGGTATGTACATGCAGGGTGAAACTATCCCTAAAGAACAAAATCATGTACGCCTGAGTAAAGATCAGAAAGACGCCTGGGGTATACCCCAGCTGATCACCTCTGTGGGTTATGATGATAACGATGATAAAATGGTAAAGGATTTTCTGAACCAGAGTGCAGAAATGCTGGAGATAGCAGGGCTAAAAGATATCACTCAACACGATACTCACCAGGCCCCCGGTCTTGATATTCACGAAATGGGCGGCTGCCGCATGGGAAAAGATCCCAAAACATCATTGCTGGATCAATGGAACCGTTTGCACCTATGCAATAATGTATATGTTACCGATGGTGCCTGCATGACCAGTACCGGCAATCAAAGTCCTTCTATTTTATACATGGCCTTTGCGGCACGTGCTGCCAATCATGCCGCGGAGCAGATGAGGGGGTAGATATTAGGTATCTGGTATTAGGTATCAGGTATCAGGTATTAGGCGATTATTCAATGCGACAAAAAGCTCATTTATAATTCAACTCTCAATGCCCAGTGCCCAATGCCCATTACTTCTTCCTAAAAAACTCGTCCACCAACTTATTAAAATCATCGCGGTGTTCGATCAGCGTGGGGTGGCCAGAGTTGGGTACCACCCAGAGGTATGCTTTCGGGATGGCCTGATATATTTTTACAGTATGTTCTATTGGGATCACATCATGGTCGCCGCAAATGATCAATGAGGGACATTTGATCGCTTTTAAAGCGGAAAATGGAATGTTTGGTTGTACGTAATCCAACATAAAGATCTTCCAGTCGTTTTTAGCTGCGGCAGTTGTGCGGGGTTTGTCTTTGTCGCTGTTATATTGTTTAACCATGCCGGCCCAATCTTTAGGTACAATACCTAATGAATCCGCGGTCAGGTTAGCACCGGTAGAAGCCAGTTTGATCACTTTATCGGGATGACGCATCGCCAGCAAAAGCGCGTTGATACCTCCATCGCTCCAGCCGATAACATAAGCTGATTTGATGTGCATCTCATCCAAAAGCGCTGCAAAATCATCGGCCATCTGTTCAAAACTTAAAGAGTCCCTGCTGTCGGTACTTTTACCATGGGCGCGGCTGTCTACTGCGATCACTTTATATTTTTTGGAGAAATAGGGGATCGTGCTCTTAAATGCCGATATGCTTCCTCCGTTCCCATGGATCAGCAAAAGGGGTTTGCCTTTGCCGTAGGTTTCGGTATAAAGTTTTATCCCACGTACTTCGTAATACTTTCCGGCGGCTGGATTGTTGCCATATTTAACCTGCTGGGCAAATAAGGTTAAACCAGAAATTAATGCAAAAAATAACAGGAAACTTTTTTTCATAGCGATCATAATTTGCTGAAATATAGGAATTTTCATTTATTTCATTTAACTTTCCTTAACAATTTAAACCTACTTGATCATGAAAAAGTTAATGCTCATCGCAGTGCTGAGTTGCTTATCACTCATGGCTACCGCACAAAGTTCAACACCATCTACTTCTTCCGAATCCAAGTTCCATAAATTTAAGTTCGATCTTACCATCGGCTATGCAATTCCGCCCTCCACCAGCACCAGTGCAGGCGACAATATCAAGGCGGGAGCAACTTTCGTTCTGGAGCCGCATTACCGGCTTGGTGATGGAGTTGCCCTTGGCTTCCGTTTACAAGGAGCGGCTTTAGCCTATGGCAATACCAGCGGCAGTGGTACCGGAACCAGCGGTAGCGCACAGGTATCGGCCATTTACTCGTATACCCCTACGCTGGATCTATACCTCGCCAATGGTGGTTTCCGGCCATTTATTGGTGGTGGAGCAGGTCTTTACTACCAGGGCTCCATCGGTGTGACAGGCAGCGCACAAGGTACCAGTAACACCGGATACGTGAGCCTGGGATCCAAATTCGGATTTTTCCCGCGCGCTGGTTTCGAGATCGGGCATTTCAGAATATCGGCCGAATACAACGTATTAGGTAATGATGCTAACGGCAATAGTTCCAATTACGCTGCCTTCAATTTAGGATTCTTCTTTGGCGGTGGACGCAGGCATTAAACCCAGCTGCCTATAAAATTGTAAAAGCCCTTTGTTTAAACCAAAGGGCTTTTCTGTTATCTTCAAAATAAAAAACGAAATTTATAGCTACTTTTATTTGGTGTTTCAATCACCCCTAAAAATTTAATATTTACCCATGAACTTCAAAAAATTTGCTCCGGTACTGCTGGTTTTGAATGTATTGGCCCTGTTTAATTCGGCCAAAGCTCAGGACCTGATCGATAAAAAAGTTGATTCCGTTCTTTCAAAAATGACCCTGGCCGAAAAGGTAGGTCAAATGAATCAATATAATGGCGACTGGGATGCTACCGGTCCGGTTACCAAATCAGTTGGTGATAAACTGGGCGAGATAAAGCAGGGCCGTGTTGGAGCAGTGCTTAATATCATGGGTAGTGCGCATATCCGTACCTTTCAGGATGCTGCAATGCAATCGCGGCTTAAAATACCGCTGCTGTTTGGACAGGATGTTATTCATGGCTACCGTATCACTTTTCCCATCCCACTTGCGCAGGCCGCTAGCTGGGATACTGATGCCATTGAACGTGCGGAGCGTATCGCCGCTACCGAGGCCTCGGCATCAGGCATAAACTGGACGTTTTCGCCCATGGTTGATATTGCCCGCGACCCACGTTGGGGACGGGTAATGGAAGGTGCCGGTGAAGACCCATTCCTGGGATCGCTGATCGCTGCCGCACGCGTACGTGGATTTCAGGGCCGTGGGCTGGGTAATATAGATGCCATCATGGCATGTGCCAAGCATTTTGCCGCATACGGCGCTGCCATTGGCGGTCGCGATTACAATAGCGTTGACATGAGTCTGCATACCCTGTGGGAAGTATATCTGCCTCCGTTTAAAGCAGCTGCAGAAGCCGGAGCCGCTACATTCATGAATTCATTCAATGATCTTAATGGCACGCCAGCATCAGGCAACACCTACCTGCAGCGTGAAGTGCTCAAAAAAATATGGAATTTTAAAGGCTTTGTGGTTAGCGACTGGGGTTCAATAGGCGAAATGGTACCGCATGGCTACGCCAAAAACAATGTTGAAGCTGCCGAAATTGCTGTAAAGGCCGGCAATGATATGGATATGGAAAGCCGAAGCTATATCGATAACCTCGAAAAGCTGGTGAACGATGGCAAAGTATCAGTTGCCCTGGTTGATGAATCAGTTAGACGTATACTTCGGAAAAAATTCGAACTGGGTTTGTTTGACGATCCTTACCGCTTTATTAATCCGGCCCGTGAAAAAAGTATGTTAAACCGGCCACAAAGCCAGGAAGAAGCCCGAAGCCTTGCCCAGAAAAGTATTGTATTGTTGAAAAACAGCAATCAGCTATTGCCACTTTCTAAAGAGCTTAAAACAGTTGCATTGATAGGGCCACTGGTTAAGGCAAAAAAGGAGATGAAAGGTTTCTGGTCACTGGATATTGACCCGAATGAAGACATTACCTCGGTACAGGAAGCCTTGCAAAAAGCTGCTCCTAAGACACAGTTTTTATACCAATACGGTTGCAATATTGACGACCAATCTCGTGCCGGGTTCGCCAATGCGGTTGAGGCCGCAAAAAAGGCCGAAGTAGTAGTAATGGTTATGGGTGAAGCACCCGACATGACCGGCGAAGCAAAGAGTAAAGCCAACATTCACTTGCCCGGTGTGCAGGAAGATTTGATCAAAGCGGTAGTTGCAACCGGTAAGCCTGTGGTAGTTTTGTTGATGTCGGGCAGGCCGATGGTTTTCAACTGGACAGCCGATAATGCCAATGCCATACTTTATACCTGGTGGTTGGGCAGCCAGGGCGGCAATGCTATTGCTGATGTATTATACGGGGTCTATAATCCCTCAGGTAAACTGCCGATCACCTTTCCACGAACCGAGGGTCAGATACCTATCTATTATAACCATTTGAACACAGGCAGGCCAGCGGCAAGCGATAAGGACATTTTTTATAAATCGGCTTATATTGATCTGCCGAATTCGCCCCGTTATGCTTTTGGCTATGGTTTGAGTTATACCAGTTTTGATTATATAGACGATGGCGTATTTTATTCCACTACGCCGATAAAGGATAACGAGACCCTGAAAATATCGTTTACATTAAAGAATACAGGTAAGTATGCGGGTGAAGAAACTGTTCAATTATATATCCGCGACCTGGTTTCACAACCCTTACGCCCGGTAAAGGAATTGAAAGACTTTAAGAAAGTGTTCCTGCAGCCAGGAGAAAGCAGGCAGGTTACTTTTACCATAAGCAGAGATATGTTATATTTTTATAATGATAACCTGCAATATGTAACACAGCCCGGCGATTTCCAGGTGATGATTGGTAGCGCTTCAGATGATATCAGGCTGAAAAGAACTTTTGAATTGACCAATTAATTTGCTCAGTTGTTGTAATTAACCGGAATATAGTTAGCTTTTGTTTTGATGCGTCCAAAACTGATCTGTAGTCTTGTTTGCCTTGTGGTAAATGGAATATTACTGTCATCTAATAACGGTTTTGCCCAGGATCGGCCTGCCCGTGCATGGTATATTGATACAACAGGCACCGACGCCGGTTATGGGACCCGGGAAAAGCCTTTCAAAACGGTTTATCGGGCCAATGTTTTGTATTTGGTAGCTGGTGATACTTTGTTTTTTCGAGCAGGCCAAAAATTTGAAGGTACGCTTGAATTTCGTGCCGGGTTAAAAGGAGCCAGCAACAAGCCGATCTTCATTACATCTTATGGCAAAGGTCATGCTACAATAGATGGACGAGACAGTGCCGGAATTCGCCTTTACAAGCAAAGCTATGTAAAACTTGAACACCTGACACTTGTTGGGTTGGGTCGTAAAGCCGGCAATGTTAAAGATGGCCTCGCCCTGATCAATTGCAAAGATATCGACGTTCAGGATCTTGATATTTCCGGGTTTCAGAAATCCGGTTTACTGATCTATTCCTCACAAAACGTGGATGCTAAAAATGTTTTTGTACACGACAATGGTTCCGCAGGTATCACCGTTGAGGCGCCATACCAAACCCGCGAGAGCTACAATATCAAAATATTATATTGCCGGGCGGAGAACAACCCCGGCGACCCTACCAATCTCAGCAATCATAGCGGCAACGGGATAGTAGTGGGCGATTGTCGCAAAGTTCTGATTGATCATTGTACAGCAACAAACAACGGCTGGGATATGCCCAGGATAGGTAACGGTCCGGTGGGTATTTGGGCTTATGAGGCCGATAGTGTTATTATTCAGCATTGCCTTTCCTACAAAAACAAAACCTCCAAAGGTGGTGCCGACGGTGGCGGTTTCGACCTTGACGGTGGGGTAACCAATTCTGTAGTACAATACAATTTATCTTATGATAACTGGGGTAGCGGTTATTGCATTTTCCAGTATTGGGGTGCCAGCCCATGGCACCATAATATATTCAGGTATAATATCAGCGAGAATGATGGTACTGTTTCCGATTCGCAGGCAGGCTTGTATATCTGGAATAGTTCGGATGATGAAAAGCAGTTTCATGATTGCCAGGTATATGGCAATATCATTTATAACGATAAGGTTTCAGCCATATGCTTTTCGGAAAAAAGTGAAAGCAAAGGTTTTACATTTAAAAATAATGTTTTCGTTGCTAAAGACTCGTTGATCAAAGGACGGGACAAAATAGGTGATGTAAAATATTGGGGGAATAATTGGTGGAGCCTTGATCATGGATTTAACATGACAGGCATAAAAGATTTCAAAACATGGAGGGAACTGTGTAAAGTGTCATGGAGCAACACCTATAAACCGGCATCGGAGGAAAATATATTTCCGGAGTTTATAGCACCGGGAAAGGCTAAGCTGACCAGTGCAACACAGCTTGCTTCTTTTATAAACTACCATCTGAAAAGAAATTCGTCATTAGCAAATACAGTGATTTATCAAGCCGGCATTAAACAAATTAAACTTTAGCCGAGGTAAGGCTAAAACTAACCAGTAGCACAAGACCATGCATTTAACCCTATTTAAGATCAGATACCTGATGATTTTGTTTACCCTTGGTTTGGTGTGCGATTTGCAGGCTCAAACGGTAAGAGGGCAATTGCTTGACCAGAGCGGTAATTTTGTTAATGCACACGGAGCTGGTATAATGCAATATCAGGGTACTTATTATCTTTTTGGCGAGATAAAAACCGGCAAAACCTGGTTAGTTGCCGGGCAGCAATGGGAAGACTACCGGGTCCCCGCCGGTGGGGTTTCCTGTTACTCCTCTAAAGATCTGAAGCATTGGAAATACGAGGGTGTTGCGTTGAAGCCGAGTACTGGTGATACATCAAAAGATCTGGATACCGGGCGGGTAATAGAACGCCCAAAGGTGATCTATAACCAACGTACCCACAAATTTGTAATGTGGATGCATATTGATAAAAAAGACTATTCCTATTCGCAGTCGGGTGTGGCCGTAAGTGATCGGCCCCAGGGCCCTTACCGTTATCTGCATAGCCTTAAACCAAATGGCAATATGTCGCGGGATATGACGCTGTTTCAGGACGACGATGGTAGGGCTTACCTTATTTACTCATCCGAACAAAACAAAACCATGCAGGTATGCCTTTTGAGCAATGATTATATAAGTCCGACCACACTTTACCGTCGTATTTTGATAGGGCGAAACCGTGAAGCGCCGGCCTTATTCAAAAGCGGGCAAAAATACTATCTGATAACTTCAGCATGCACCGGTTGGTCGGCTAATGCCGCATTTTATGCCGTTGCCGACCGACCGCTTGGACCGTACAAAGTAATTGGCAACCCATGCCGCGGACCTGGCTCTGGGGTAACCTATAATGCGCAAAGCACTTTTGTTCTGCCCTCGCCAGGTAAACCCGGGCAATTTATTTTTATGGCCGATCGCTGGAATAAACTCGATCTGCCCAAATCAGATTATTTGTGGGTGCCTTTAAAAGTAGCAAGCGGGAAGGTCGTGATCGATGGTAACTGATCAAAATTTGATGATCCCGGTTTAGGACCAGACTGGTGCTTAATGATATCCGGAAACCGTTTAATGGAAAGCTTCTTAATTTGGTCAGGCAATCAATCCTAAAATATATTTTATAATTGATCCGCTTGTCACGGGTGTTTATTCGCTATTCTTTAATTTTTGTAAACCTGGTTTGCAGTTCCCTTTTTACCCATTTGATTTTATGTTGTTTGCCATTCAATTTCGGGCTACACGGCCGATCTTACTGAGGTTCAATTTGTAACATTGCTGTTACTGCCTGCCCGGATATCGAAGATTAAGTAACTAATGATAGGTAATTAATTATCAGTTTATTAAAATATGATTATTAATTAAACATTGCTTAATAAGAAATTGAAATTGAGGCATTTACCCCAATATTTTAAATCCTGCTAAAGAACCTTGCATCTGCAGTACACGTATAAAACCCGGTGAAATAAACGACACAAAAAATTGATTTAGAGAATACAAGACATTATTAACCGACCAAACCACTAAACTAAATGGGAACTTTAGCCTCTCAAAAAAATATTTATTACTACCTGAAAAAGAGTAGTTTCTTTTCTGAATTGAAGCGAAAGTTTGTTTTCGGCACTTACTATACCAGTAACTCGTCATATTATAAAGCGGTGCTGAGCCAATATGCAAACTTCTCCAGCTATCTGGCAATTTTTACTGACGCTTTGAAACTGAAAACCATGCATACCAATGTTGAGATCCAACAGGGTATCCTGGGGAAGAGTGCAAAAAGTGTTATATCACGTCATGGTAAACCCGATTTTATTTTTACCGAAAAAAATCTTTCAATTTTTGTTTATAAATGGAAATTCAACGGATTAAAAACTCGTTGCGAAGTTCATTTGTACAATAACCAGGCTTTTTTGGTCAACTATATTTATAACCAGTTGGACAGACGTGAGCGTCAGTATATTATTGAAAGCGTCACCAATAAATATTTGGGTGAATGTGTTAACGAAATAGATCTGAACAATGCCAAGATCAGCGATAACAATAATAATCTGCTATTGATTGATGATTTCCTGATGGGTTTGAAGATCACTTACCTGTGCAGCGCCGAATCAGATTGGTATGAAGCGATCATTGCAGAAATGAACGAAAGAAAAGAAAAGTACGAACAGCACGTAAAAGTAAGCGAAATGCGCTTCCTGGATAAAATATAAACGCTGATTAAATAGATAAAAAAAGCCACCTCGAATTAAAGGTGGCTTTTTCTTTTACAGGCTTTTTGTTACTCAAAATCCTGCATTTGCAGGTGATTGCGGAGAGGGAGGGATTCGAACCCTCGATACACTTTTGATGTATACACACTTTCCAGGCGTGCTCTTTCGACCACTCAGACACCTCTCCGGAAACAGGATTGCAAAGGTAAATTTTTTGTTTGAATATCGGCTATTGAATGTAGAAAGCCATCGCTTAAGCTAATTTACCGATAAAGGCAGATCGGGCAACGACTGTAGTTTTAAAGGGCACCCTAAATATGGATACGTACTGGAATTTAGAATTTGAGCAATGGAAGATTATTGGCCCGGTTGAATTTCGAATTTCTTTAGCAGATATTCTCTAATTCAACAGCGAGGTCTTCAATTCGGGTTTTATCTCTTTTAAAATTGTAAAATGAAAAGTTGAACCTTCATCAACTATTGATTCTACCCAAATTTTACCACCAAGGCTTTCAATTATTTTTTTGGTAATGGCTAATCCCATGCCGGTGCCCGAATATTCCTCCTTGCTGTGGAGCCGTTGAAAAATGATGAATATTTTATCAAAATATTCGGGAGCGATACCAATGCCATTATCTTTAATGGTAAAATGGTAATGGGTTTTTGTTTCCTTACAATTGATACTAACTACTGGTTTTGAACGAGTAGAATGATATTTTAAACTGTTACCAATAAGGTTTTGAAAAACCTGCCTTAGAGGGGTTTTGTAAATGTGAAATGCGGGAAGGTTTTTAAATATTATCTCGGCATTAAGTTCAACCATTTGTCTTCTGAACAATGTCAGTAACTCTTCAACCAATTTATTGCAGTCGACCAGCTCAAAGCTTTCATCCATTTTGCCAACCCTCGAAAATTCGAGCAGGTCGAGTATGATCTCTCTCATCCTTTTGGCGCCATCAACAGCAAAATGAATGTATTGCCTGCCTTTTTCATCAATTACTTCGCCATATTTTCGTTCAAGCTGGGTCATAAAGCTTGATACCATCCGCAATGGCTCCTGCAGGTCATGCGAGGTTACATAAGCAAACTGCTCGAGCTCGGAATTGGAAATTTCCAGTTCGCGGGTCTGTTTTTCCAGACTTTCGTTCAGTTGATGCAGTTGTAGGTCAGCTAATTTGCGTTCTGTAACGTCTTTAATATAAACGGATAGGCCGTTGGTCAGCGGATAGGCGCTAATTTCGTACCATTTACTAATAGGTTTAAAATTGATCTCAAAATGAACAGGTAGATTGGTGTCAATTGCCTCCTGGTATTTTTGATACATTTCTGCACCAAATTGGTCAGGAAATACTTCCCAGATGCTTCCATTTAAAATTCGGTCCCGGGGTGTAAACAGTACTTTTTCGGCCATATTGTTCCAATAGGTCACCACCCAGTTTTTATCCAATGCAAAAAAGGCATCGCCAATACTTTCAAGGATCGTATTTCTTTCCTCCAGCGCCGCGGTTGCAGCGGCTTCAGCCAGTTTCCTTGCCGAAACATCCCTCATGTAAACCGACAAGCCTTTATTGGCGGGATAAACGGTAACGTCGAGCCAGACCTCTACAACGTCATTGTAATATTCATAATGAACAACCTGATTTTTAATAAAGGCTTCCTGGTATTTCTGATAGGAGGTGCCGCCGACAGATTCTGGGTAAACATCCCATAATTTTCTATTCAGCACCTCATTTTTAGATTTCAATAGTATTTTTTCGGCCCGGCTGTTCCAGTATGTAATTACCCATTGCTCATCAATAGCAAAGAAAACATCATCAATACTTTCCAGTATTATATTTCTTTCTTCAAGCGCCTTTTTGCTGGCGATCTCTGCTTTTTTCCTTCTGTCAATGTCCTGGATACTGCCATAAGTACGCACGCATACACTTTCAAAAAACTCAGCTTCAACAAGGATACGCGCCCATTTTATATTACCTTTTTTAGTGACAATTTGCAGCTCGACGTCACCGGCCGTGCCATTCTTAACTGCTTGTTCCATCACCTGATAAATGGCTTCACGGTCGGGACCCTCCAGCGTAAAATTTACTGCGGTATTGGTGTCGGGTCTGTAGCCCGGTTCAGCTTCTAGTATCTCAAGGGCAATATCTGACAAATAGATAGAGTCATTTTCCAGGTCAACCTCCCAGCTTCCAATCCGGGCAAGCGTATTGGCCCTGTTTAGCAGATCTTCCAGCTCTTTTTTCTCGGTAGTATCTTTAGCCGAGCAATAAATGTTTCCCTGCTCCGAGGCACCTGTTAATGTCCAGGCCAGCCATTTGATCTTGCCTGATTTGGTAACATACCTGTTTTCGATATAATAATTCGGCCTTCCAGCAATTAAATTTTCTAACTCTGTCGAAGTCTTATGCCTGTCAAGCGGAAGTATAAATTCAGTAAATGGACGCGAAAGTAATTCCTCTTCGCTATATTCCAGAATAGCGCACATGGCAGGGTTAACCCGTTTAAAATAGCCGTCGGTATTAAGGATACAAAGTATATCGGGGGTGAAGTTAAATACCTGGTTGAGTTGTTGCTGCAGCGATTTTCGCTTGATCAAAGCTCCGAAATGTACTGCAAATTGCTCAAAGAGCTTCGTGTAAAAGTGGTTGACGGTATCATCCGTCTTCGAACCTAAAACAAGTATACCTACCAGACCTTTATCGTGTATCAGCGGTATTATATAGGCCGATTTCAGGCCTTGATTTATTACTGCTTCATAACGAAGCAGCTTTTCTCCGCTCAAATGGCTCCAAAATATGATGGGCAAAGGGGCCTCTCCTGTATACGCCGAATCACTGATCGGGATGCTTTTTAAATTCTTGCTTTCTTCATAAAATTCCCGCATTCCATTGTCGGCAATATGTTTTGCCACCAGTTCTGCACTTTTATTGTCGGTATTGGTAAGCCATACCTCCGCAAGGGCGAATTCGCCAAAGTTAGCCAGGTATTTCAGGCTTTTCTGTAAAATTGGCTGCAACTCCTCGTCTTGAGCAAATACTTTTCCGATTTCAGCAACAAGTGTTTTTTGCATTTCGGAGTTCTTTTGCTCTGTGATGTCCTTTTCTACAGCTACCAAATGAGTGTAAACGCCATTCTTATTTGTTACCGGCACCAGCGAAAAGTGTTTCCAATACTCTTCTCCATTTTTCCGGTAGTTGATAATAGAACCAGTGTAAGGCAGGCCTCTGGTAACAGCATTGATCGCCCTTAAAATTTCGTTTTTATCAGATCTGGGCCCCTGTAAAATTCCGGGAGTCATACCTATCATTTCATCGGCTTCATAGCCGGTCATCTCTGTAAAAGCTTTATTTACATAAAGAATACGCGGGCCTTCGCTGTTGTAAGGTAAAGCTTCAGTTATAATAACAGCATCGGTAATATTGGTAGCAACCGATTCGAGCAACCTTAAATGCTCTTCCTCCTGACGCTGTTTAGTGATGTCCTGCGTGGCGCCTATAACCCGTTTGCCTATCCCCTGGTCATCTCTTATAACCACCGCTGTTTCGCGCACAAAGGCATACTCGGCACAGGCTTTTCTAAGGCGAAACTCCTTGCTAAAACGGGGTATTTTACCAAATTTAAGTTCATCGACGTTGAATAAAGCTTTTTCAATATCTTCAGGATGCACATATTCCATTAGAAATGAGGAGCTATCTTTATAAACACCTGCTTCATGGCCAAACAGTTTTTTGAAATTATCGGAATAGATAACGGCGTCGGTATCCAGATCCCATTCCCAGATCACATCATTGGTTGCTTCAGTAGCTTTCTCAAAACGGTCTTTGCTCAACTTAATTTCCTTCTCGCGCCTTTCACTTTCTAAAATGATGCCCAAAATTTTAACGATACGTTCTGTTATTCTTTGCTCACTTTCAGAAGGTTGTTTTTCGTAATTTGAAAAACTGGAAAAGGTTGCCATTACCACCCCACTGCCGCTGATAATTGGGTAAGATGAACATGACTTGAAATTATTTTCGAGGGAAGTTTTTTTAAAGCTTTCAGATAACAAGGGTGCTTTTTCTATATCGCTTATAATAACCGGGCGTTTTTGAAAGGCAGCTAATGAGGATGGCCCGTAATTTTCACCTATTGGAACACCATTTAACTTTTTGAGACAATTCGGTGACCAACCGGGAGACGAAATATTATACAACAAACCATTTTTGTTTTCAAGTATAGAGTATGTCAAACCCGGATGAAGTTGCCCCAGGTCCAACAAGTATACATCAAATGCTTCCGCCAGGTTACATTCGGTGCCGGAACACTTTTCGAGCAGGTCTCTTTCTAAACGATCGAGTTCGTTTAAATAAAATTGGCCAGTGATATCGTTTACCATGGTTAGGGACATCTTTCTGCCACCTTCAACAACGAGTTGCCCGTTAAGGTCGACGCGTATTATATCACCGGTTTTAGTAATATGCCTCCTTATCATCTTGAAAACCGGCCCGCTTTCTATACTTGACGCAATTTGATTGATAGGCAGTTCATCATCGCCCGGAACCCACAAGTCCATTACTTTCAATTTCAGGAACTCCTCCTTACTATAACCATATTTCGATAAGGCAGCGGCGTTGCAGTCAATAAACGCAGACGTTTGCAGGTCCCATAAAAGCACCGGTAACGGACTGTTCTCAAAAAGATTCCAGTATTTTTTTTCTGATTGAGCCAGGATACTTTTCTGCCTTTTTTCCTCTGTAATATTTCGTGCAAATCCAAAACGGACATGGTCAACTTCATCCCATTTTGATGACCAGCTTAAATCAACGATCGAGCCGTTTTTGTGCAAGTATCGGTTTTCGAAATCGATGATCTCATTACCTTGCATTAACCATTTTGCTTTTTTGGTGGTAGCAGCTTTATCATCAGGATGAATAAAATCAAAAAGGTGCTTGCCGATGAGTTCTGAAGGTTTATAGCCTAAGATAGCTTCGGAAGCTGCGCTCACCTGCAGAATGCGCCCTTCCTCATCGAGCGCGCAAGCCATGTCTGGCGACATTTCCATCAATCGCTCAAACCGGGAAAGTGCTTTATCGGAAAGGGTATCGAAAGCTTTGGTTGCAGGCATATAAGAATCTAAATTAAACATATTAATTATTTAATTTAAAGGAAACCTGAAAGAATAATTGATTCGTAAAGGAAATAACATTTTGCGCAGTAGAAAGCAATAAAGGCATTTCTTGTGCCATTAATTTAACTTTAAAGAATAACTACAAGGTTCAAATAGTTTTGGGTTTAAAAAATGATTTCCATCAGGTATGGGCATCAAATACTTATTTGTGAGGGCTTGCACAGAAATTACGCTTGAAAATTAAACAGGAGGGGATAATTAAAAAATAGCGCCCCGTCCGACGTTGTCGGAACGGGGCGCTGCATCACATCAACACGCACTTATCCAATTATCCTCTCATCCGGCCGTTATGTTTATCGCGGTAGATGGCCCGGCTTGTTTTTCTTTCATCGCGGCGAATCTGCCTGCGATCGGCACCTGTTCGGGCATATCGCTTTTCGTCCCTGATCTGTTTCTCATCTTTTCGCAGCTCATGGGCCTCGTGCCTGGTAAGTTCCCCGCTCCGAACGCCCTGATTGATGCGGCGCTCCTGCCGTAGCTGTCTGTGGTCGGCCAGGGGTTTGTTATTTTGTGCATTTGCTATGGAGGCAAGGGCTATCAAGGCTACCAATACTCCTCCGGATACATTGATTTTCATTTTCTTTTATTTAGTGTAGCTTAATTGCTATTTATAGTATAGAGTAGCACCTAGCCTGATAGGTTTAATATTGATTGAAAAAAATGGGTTATTATAGCTGATACATAATTTTAGCTATGTTTGTGCCACCATTAAACAAGGTAAAACACCCGCGAATATTCAATGCTGAGCATCAACGAGATCAAAAAACCTATTGCAGCCGATATTGATGCCTTTGAGGAGCGTTTCAAGTCGTCGATGCAGAGCTCGGTACCTTTGCTTGATCGTATTACCCATTATATCGTAAAACGAAAGGGAAAGCAGATCAGGCCCATGTTCGTTTTTTTCTCTGCAAGTATCTGCGGCGGCATCAATGATTCAACACACCGCGGAGCCGCCCTGGTTGAATTGTTGCACACAGCAACCCTTGTGCACGACGATGTTGTCGACAACTCCTATCAGCGCAGGGGGTTTTTCTCTATCAATGCCTTATGGAAAAATAAGATAGCTGTGCTGGTGGGTGATTACCTTTTATCAAAAGGTTTGTTGCTTTCTATCAACAATAACGATTTTCAGTTGTTGCGTATCGTATCGGAAGCTGTACGTCAAATGAGTGAAGGTGAATTGTTGCAGGTTGAAAAAGTAAGGCGGATGGACGTCGACGAGCCGGTTTATTATGAAGTGATCCGACAGAAAACTGCCTCACTCATTGCTTCATGCTGTGCCTGTGGTGCAGCTTCGGCCGGTGCCGACGAGGCAACGGTTGAAAAGATGCGGCAATTTGGAGAGAAGATAGGTATCGCATTCCAGATCAAAGATGATATGTTCGACTTTGGTACTGATGATGTAGGAAAGCCTTTAGGTATAGATATCAAGGAAAAGAAAGTAACCTTACCGCTGATCTATTCGCTCAACAACGCAACTAAGCCCGAACGCAAACGGATCATCAGCCTGGTTAAGAATCATCACGACGACCCTAATAAAATTGCCGAGATCATCCGCTTTGTTAACGAGACAGGCGGTTTGCAATATGCCGAAACGCAAATGAAGAAATATCAGGACGAGGCATTCCAATTACTGAATACTTTTCCCGAAAGCGAATCGCGCAGCAGCCTTGAGCAACTGGTGCGGTTTACAACCGAAAGAAATAGATAATGTCGAGTGAGTTTATCTTTATAAGCGGATTCCTTGTTTTTATCGTTGCTATGCTTGCGATCGACCTCGGCCTGTTCGGAAAAGCGGATAAGCCGGTAAGCATGAAACAAGCCGCTTTGATGAGCGGGGTTTGGGTGGCTTTTGCATTGATCTTTTACGGTCTCATCTTGCGTTTCGGGCATCTCTTACACCATATTGATTCATTCGCGGCCTTACAACAGGTAAATATTCGCAATGCGCACAACCTGACACTGGCACCGGATGATTTTGCCAATGACCTGGCACTTTACCGCCAAAATCTCGGCCTCGAATTTATTACCGGTTACGTAGTTGAATACGCATTATCGGTAGATAACATTTTTGTGATGGTACTGATATTTACAGCATTTGCTGTAAACCCTAAATATTACCACAAAGTACTGTTATGGGGTATCATCGGTGCCGTAGTTATGCGCTTTGCTTTTATCTTTCTGGGTGCCACGCTGCTTGAGCAGTTCCATTGGATATTGTATCTGTTCGGTGCCTTTCTGGTATATACGGGCATTTCGATGTACATCAACCGAAACGAAGAACAGGAGATTGATACTGAAAAACACCGGGTAGTACGTTTTGCTTCAAAGTATTTTGCGGTCCACCCCAGGTTTGAAGGTGGTAAATTTTTTGTAAAGATAGATGGGCGAAAACTGATCACCCCACTTTTACTCGTGCTGCTTATCATCGAAGTAACCGATCTGGTTTTTGCAGTCGACTCCATTCCGGCGATTTTTTCCGTAACACGCGATCCTTATATCGTTTTTTTCTCCAACATATTTGCCATCCTCGGCTTACGCTCCATGTTCTTCCTGCTGGTAAATATTATCGACAAATTCCATTACCTGAAAACCGGGCTTGCTGTATTACTGGCCTTTATTGGTTTGAAAATGCTTGCCGGCGATTATGCAGCTAAGGTCGGCCTTACTACCGGCGTATCCTTGCTGGTGATATTGGGAATACTTTCCACCAGCGTTATAGCTTCCCTGTTTTTTCCACAAAAGAAAGAAGCTTAAAAGCATAAAACAGTTAGTTGCTGCAATCCACAGGTCAGGAAAATAAATAAGTTAGCACCTACTAATGCCGAATTTGCGGACTTCCCGTCTAAAGTCTTAACTTAGCTACATGCATTGGTTTGATCTCAGCGGCTTCAAAATAACAGTATTTTCGGTACTGGACATTTTGCTGCTGGCTATTATCATTTACCAGTTGTATAACCTTATCCGTGGTACTATCGCTGCCAATATATTTATAGGCCTGGCGCTTATTTATATCCTGTATTTTATTGTTCCTTCTTCTAAAATGCCCCTGCTGGCAGGTATACTTAAAAAAGTTGCCGATGTGGGTATCATTGCGGTGATCATATTGTTTCAGCAGGAAATACGCCGATTTTTGCTGCTGGTTGGTAAAAATGCCTCCCTGCAGCGCAATAAAGCCTGGTGGAAATATTTTTTTGGCAAGTCGGAGGCTGAGAAAGACAATTATGCCCGCATCAAACCTATTATTGATGCCTGTAAAAGCCTGAAGCAAACCCGCACGGGCGCTTTGATCGTATTCACCAAGTATTACGACGAGCAGTTTTACCAGAATAGCTGCGAGGTACTTGATTCAAAAATATCCAAACGCTTACTGGAGAGTATTTTTCAAAAGAGCAGCCCGCTTCATGATGGTGCTGTTGTGATCTCTGAAAACAAGATCAAGGCTGCCAGTTGTATTTTGCCCCTTACCGATAAAACCGACCTCCCGCTGCAGTTTGGACTTCGCCACAGGGCAGGTATCGGCGTAACTGAAAATAATGAAGCCACAGCGATCATCGTATCCGAAGAGACCGGCGAGATATCCTATGCCCGACAGGGTCGGGTTAAAATGAATATCGGCTTCGCCGAGTTGGAAAAGTTGTTGAATAAGGATTTCTAAACTACGGGATCACCACCTTCTCTTTCCTTACGGGGTCTGGCAATGCTATCTTTTTTACCAGCATCGTATAATGTGTAACACCATCCTCAATTTTAGCTACAGGCATGTGGTCGTCACTGCTCAGTTTTGCAATGGGCATGTTGTTTACAAAGGGCTGTGCAATAACCGTTTTGAAATCATTGTTTTGGTTCGACAAATTGCCAGGCTTCTGCATTTTAAAATAGGGCATGAAAAAGTTCTGGTTGTTCCATTTTAAATCAGGAATCAGTTGGTGGAAACCCTTTGCCATCGAATCAACCGGCTTTATAAAATTTGCCTGGGCATGCAGCTTTGCTGCTCCGGTAATTATAATCGCTATCAATAGAAACTTTTTCATCATCGGATTGTGGTACTCGAAGATAAGCAGTCCGAATGTAAAAAAGTGTTAATTCCATAAGCCTGAATGTTAAAAAGCAAATTTTGCTGGCATCGGGTCACCCCTCCGTCACCTATTTTGGCTTGAAAAAATAATGACCATGATCATTTATTGCATGGTATCACGTCATTTTATGCCCCGGCACAAGGCCATAGATTTATCCTAACAAAACAAATCAGCATTATGAAACAATTTTCCGAAACAAATTATTCTGCTTCCTATGCGAAGCAAATATTAATGACAGCATTAATTATGCTCTCATTTGTCGTTATAAGCTCCCGTAGCCATGCGCAAGCAAAAGCACCCTGGGTTTCTCCTAAAGCCGCACAAGATGTAAAAAATCCCATTGCCGGCGATAAAGCGAGCCTGGTTGACGGCAAAAAATTATATGCAACCAACTGTGCACCATGTCATGGCGACAAAGGTCGTGGCGACGGTCCGGCTGCAGCAGCATTAAGCCCAAAGCCTGCCGACCACTCCTCGGCATTAGTACAAAGTGAGACTGATGGTTCACTTTTTTATAAACTTTCTGAAGGCCGGAATCCTATGCCAGCCTATAAAGCTATCCTGAACGATCACCAACGCTGGGCACTGGTAAATTATATCAGGACACTGGCTAAAGTGAAAAAGTAAGTTACTATAATAATTTGTTCACCTAAATAACAAAAAAAATGAAACGGATAAATAAGATCGGTCAGTGCCTTGCTGTACTTGCACTGATTTTGCTATCGTTTAACTCAGCCCGTGCGCAGCAAAATGCTGCCGACTCTGCTTTGTTGGGCCGTATAGCAATACTTGAACAGCAGGTTGCTGATCACAAACCCGGAGAGAGCCATTTTATGGTTGCCGGACTCACAACCTTTGGATATGTAAGTAGCAAAACAACCTTTACCGCACCCGGAGCTTCGGCTCAGGTGACCCGAGCCAACAGTCTTGGGGATGGCGATCACTATGAACTTAGCCCCATGTTTTTATTCAGGCACGGCGACAACCTGTTGGTTGAATTTGAACCCTCATTTGATGGAACAAGCATAGGGGTTAACTGGGCCAATATCTCCTATTTTGCTGCCCCGGGCCTGGTAGTGCATGCCGGTTATTTTGTGGTGCCCTTTGGTATCTACAGTAAAAAACTGGCCGCAGGCTGGATAGATAAACTTGCCGGCGACCCTGCAGGTCTTGATCTGCCCGGTACTGATTTTGGTGTTGGCTTAAGTGGCGGTTTCCCTCTGGGAAATATGAAATGGACCTATGATGTTAGTTTGACCAATGGTTTGCAATTATTGCCCGACGGCGAATTGCAGAACGCCGGTATTGTAGATAACAATAAAGGTAAAATGGTAAGCGGTCGTTTTTCATTACTGCCATTTTCAAACTCAAGCCTCGAGATCGGCGTATCAGCTTTGCACAGTAATGCTGGAGATGCCGGATCTAACTTTACAAGTGCCAATGTAAATATGTATGGTGCAGATATCAATTTTGTGAAGACTTTCAGCCCATTCCTGGTTAATGTAAAGGGACAGTACAACAAAATAGAGGTATCGCGTCAAACCTTTGTGAGCCCCGTAGATTCATCAGCATTTTCTTTCAGCAATATCAGTTCTTCGGCTTTTGCACAGGTATCTGTACGCCCGGTCGGACTTGATAATTTCCTGAAGAATTTTGAACTGGCTTATCGCTACTCAAATTATACTACACCAAACGGTTCAGCCTGGGGACAGAATTTCCATGAAAATGATTTCGGACTGGATTATTGGCTGAGCTGGAGAACAGTGCTTAAGTTTACTTATGCCAAATCTTCTGCATTGGGCACATCAACATTGCAGGCTGGTGGTATCCCGGGATTAACCAATGTGAATAGTTTATACCTGCAATTTTCGGTAGAATTTTAAAAAGCTTAATCATGAAAAAGATACAACCAAGAACCCGCGGCTGGATAATGATCATCGGAACGATCGCTGTCATAGGCCTTATATTTACCAGCTGTGCCGAAAATGCACAGATAGCAGCCAAAAGCGGTGCACAGCTTTGGGCCGAGAATTGCCAGCGTTGCCATAACACACCATCGCCTTCTGCATTCTCGCACGAACAATGGAAAACCGTTGGACTGCATATGCAAACACGTGCGCAGCTAACTGATAAAGAACGTGATAAGATCATTGCATTCTTATCACAATAAGATCAATTCCCCTAATTAAAATTGCTGTAAATGGCTCCGATTGATCGGGGCCATTTTTTTTGTCCTGATCGTCATTTACAGCATTAAAGAATGAGCAAAATTCAAGCCCCTCCTTAAATCCTACGAATCCTGGTTCAGACAATTTTGCGGCTAATGTCTGAACTTTGATTCGTGGGATTCAGGGATTGCCTTGATGCCTGATGATCAAATCCCCGCTGCGTCTTTGCGCAGAGCTTTACAGAGTATATACGTAGGGTGCGACAAAGCAATCTCCGAACTTTGCATGGCGGCAATTGTCTTAATCAGAATTTACAGAATTAAACAATAGTTAGAATTCAAGCCCCTCCTTAAATCCTACGAAT
>Ga0164296_1000371_pt1 | contig 55195 bp, 54 predicted proteins | sample GEODES057metaG_FD_113533 | JGI IMG/M metagenome (GOLD analysis project Ga0164296, IMG submission 113533) | Dystrophic lake water microbial communities from Trout Bog Lake, Wisconsin, USA - GEODES057 metaG | ecosystem: Environmental > Aquatic > Freshwater > Lake | place: USA: Trout Bog Lake...
GCTTGGGAGCGTTTCGCTTGGGAGCGTTTCGCTTGGGATCGCTGGGCTTTGTTGGTTTGAGGTTTTGCAGCCGATGCCGTTTTAGGCGCCGAGGACGATTTCACCGCAGGCTCGTCTGGCACGCCCTCCGATGACGCCGACTCGCGGTGGGTGGTCGGCCAAAAGCGCCACGCGTCGGCAATGGATTTGGCAAAGGATTCGCTGCGAACGTGGGATTGATAGGCCGCTTCGGCGCTGTCGGTGAGCATGCGCAGCCATTGACTCAAACTCAAGGGTTCCGTTCGGCCGGCCAAGGTTTCGGCCAACACGCGCGCGCTCATACTCTGAACGCTCGCCCACCACGGCGGCAGCGGCACCGCGCGAAAGGCCTCAACGGCGTCGGCTTGGCGCGTGAACAGGGGCGTGGTGAGCGTGTGGATCATCTCATTGAGCACGTCCAGACGCTTGGCGGGGTCCTGCGTGTTTTGCAGCGTGTCGAGCTGCGCTTGCAGACGTTCGGACAGCCGTCGCAAATGGTCGGCGTTCTGGAATGGATTCAAAGCGCCGCGATAGAGCCCAGCAAGCGCGTCAAAAGGATCCTTCATAGCCTTCCCTCCGTCCAAATCAGCCCATTCTCATCGGTCAAAAAATAATAAACTATTGATTTAAATAGATTTATTTTAAAAAGCCCTCGCCACACGCCCATCTTACAAAAAATATCTTGCATTGCACAATTTATTTGCTATACTGCATTGCAACATAAGCCCCCTCACAGGAGATGACCATGACGAATTTACATCAAGAGTTCAATGCGTTTCTCGACAGCTCACGCAAGTTTGCCGAGCCCGCTCTGCGTTTTCAAAATCTGTCGGCCAAAGCCGCCGAGCGATTTGCTCGTCACGGCTATGACGTCGCCGGTCAATACTTAAACTTTGGCTTCAACGCCGTCAACAGCGCGTTCGAAACCCACGACGTCAACACGTTGGTGCAAAAGAATACGGATTTGGCCAAGAGCCTGTACGAGTTCAACACTCAGTGCGCCCAAGAGTTCGTGAAGTTGGCCACCGACGTTCAAGGCGAATTCAGCCACTGGTTTGAGCAATCGGCTCCAGAGCCGGTGGTGCGCGCCGCCAAAGCAGCGAAAGCCGCCTAAGATCAACGTCGTTCGATCCCGAAATGGCGGTTGGCAACAACCGCCATTTTTTTTCGCCCGCGATTTCAAACCCACCAAAACACACCCAATTTGAACGTGATACAGTAAAAATCTGGTCAATCGAGCGCACGCGGGTTCTGGAATCACGCGCGCTGATGGCCAACGCCCCGCTACACGTTGTTGAGGTCATCCGATGTCACAAACCACAACCAACCCTTTTGTGTTGACGACCCCGCACCAGTGGTCGTCGTTGCCAATCGATCCGGGCAAACTCATCGATGGCAGTCCGAACCCTCACATTGATCACCGGTACAGCGACCAGAGCCAACAATTTCACTGCGGCTACTGGAAAAGCGAGGTCGGAACGTGGTCAATTCATTACACCGAAACGGAATGGTGTCTGTTAATCCAAGGTCGCATTGAATTGCTCAGCGACTCCGGATTCTCACTGACCGTGACCGCCGGTCAATCGTTTCTGATTCCACAAGGGTTTAAAGGCCAATGGAAAACCCACGAACCCTGCCTTAAGCTGTATGTGATTTTTGAACCAACGCCGCAATAACTAGCGATTCGGCGACCAATCGCCAGAGACGTCGAAGGGAATCGTTCGCCGCCCCACCAGATGGGTATTGAGTTGACCTTTGGCTTGATAATGTAACGGCGTTGCGCCCTCTTTCAATTTGGGCAGCACTTTCAAAAAAATCTGAGACAAATCAATCGTCATCTCGACCGGCACCACGCTGTTGCCGTGCGCGGGCACGGTGATGGATTGATCAACCGACCCTTGCCCTACCCGTAAATTGTCCAAATTGAGGACAAATTCCAAATGCTCCACCGGCAACGCAATGGCGTTATCGTTTTGCACCTTGAGTTCAATTTCCAACTTCTGAGAGGTCAAATTCCCGGACCGCCAATGGATGCTTTCAACCGTCAGCACCGGCTTTTTAAAGCTCGGCGTGAGGCTTTGACACCCCGCCAGAACGAGCCCTAAAACCGCTGCGAGCAGCAGCCCTCGTCTCCACAACGGCGTGATGTTTCCAACGGACATACCCTGCTCCAGACTGTGTTCGGCTCCCAAAAGTGTACCTCAAATTGATGACCGTGCATTACACTAACCTTCCTTAGACGGAGACCCTCATGGCCAGTTTCAAATCAGTTCGCGCGTTCTCCTGGGCCACCTGCGTGATGAGTCTGTTGTGCGCCGTGCCCTTCGCGCCCACTCCAAGCAGTGCCGCTGAAATAACCGCCCAAAGCGCCGAACCGTTAAGCCATTTTCCGACCGCCACCGTTCGCGTACACACCGAGGGTTCTGGGCGTGAATTTAAGGTGTGGTTGGCCACCACCTACGAGCGACGCGAGCAGGGGTTGATGTTTGTAAAACACCTCAACCCCGATCAAGGCATGTTGTTTGTGTTTGAGACCACCGAACCACAGGCGTTTTGGATGAAAAACACCGTGATCCCCTTGGACATCCTCTACATCAACGGGTCGTATCAAGTGACCCACATTGCCGCGAACGCGACACCGCAATCCGTAGAACCCATCGATTCGCGTGGGCCGATCAAATGGGTCTTGGAGTTGCCAGGAGGCACGTGCGCGCAACTTCACATCAAAGAGGGCGCCAGCGTACAAATCAAACCGTGATGCGCAACGAACCGCCCCAACCAGCGACGGTCGTGGCGCATGCGGTGGGGCGTTTACGCCAAGGCGTAGAGGTACTCCACAAAGGAGGCCACGGCCCCATCCAATCCGCGAACGTTGGGGTTCACAGAGTCAATCAAATAATACTCATTGGGGGCGTGAGCGCCCGTTCCATGACCAAGCCCAAAATGACCAGCCGGCAAGTTTAAGGGCGCGCCCGTGAATAAAAACCCCGGCCAAGAGCCGGCCCGACGTGGCCACAATCGAGCGTCAATGCCCATTTTTTGATAGGTCGCGATTTGGCTGCGAATCATGTGACTGTCTTCGGACGTGCTGTTCGGGTCATAACCGCCGCTCATCTTGACTTCGATATCGCCAAAGCCATGTTTGGCCAAATGGTTGCGCAGTTTGTTGAGGGTGTCTTGCGCGGTCATATCGGGCACCAAGCGCATATCGATTTTAGCCACGGCTCGGTGCGGCAATACCGTTTTGCCACCCGGCCCCGTGTACCCGCCGACCAACCCTTCAATGTTGATCGTCGGTTGCGACACCAGCCGCTCTAAGGCCTGCTGCCAAGGCAAATCGTGAACCCAACGCGTCACGCCTTGAATCTGCTTAATGCGCTCCTCAGACGTCGTGCGCGCATACTCTGCAATCATCGCGCGATGGGCATCCGACAACGGTTTGACGTGCTCAAAAAAGCCCTCCACCGCGGGGGTGTGTCCATCCGCGGCCACCAGCGTGTTGAGCGCCTGAACCAAATGCCAGCTCGGCGAATCCAAGTACGCCTCCAGGCTGGAATGCACATCGGTCTTCGGGCCACGCCCCCAGCGTTCACCCGAGGCGATGAGTTCTAATTCCACCACGCCTTTGGCGCCCAATGAAATCTGCACGCCGCCGTCCCGGTCTTGGCCCGCGTCGGGCATAAACACGCCCACGCAGCCTTTGAGCGCCTCGAGCACTTTCGGGTCGTGAACCACTTCGCCAAAGTGCGGGGAGCCAATCTCCTCTTCCCCTTCGCACACCAACACCAAATTAACGGGCAAGCGCTGGCCGGAACGCTGAAACGCCGCCAGCGCGCTTAAGAACGAATTCTCCGGACCTTTTTGATTGACCGCGCCGCGCCCCATGACCACGGTGCCCAAGCCCTCTTTTTTGATCAAGCGCGCTTCTAAGGGCGGCGATTCCCACTCCTCGGGCACGAAGTGCTTGACGTCGTACATAAAGTACACGCCCACCGTCGTCTTAGCACCCGCATCCAAACGCCCGAACACGCCGGGCTTGCCGCTGGTGGGCACAATTCGAACGTCCTTAAATCCCACCGAGCGCGCCAGCTCCGCCATGTATTGCGGGCCTTGTGGGTAGTTGCGATCCTCCGCCGCGATCGACGGCAAGGCGATCCACTCCTGTAAGCGTTTGAGATTTTCGGCGTGCATGCCGGGAATCACGTTGAGCACGGCCGCCTTACCCGCAGGCTCGGCCGCCAAGGTCAGCGAGGGCGCCAGCGCCGACCCCAACCCCGCTGCCAACACCCCACCGACAGCCGTTTTGACAAAGTCGCGACGGGGCATCGGCGACGAAGACGTCTCGCTCGATTGGGGATGGGTGTTCATACCGACTCCTTGTTTCATATCCAGTACCGCAATGAAGATTCCAAACTCAACACACGCGCATCAACGCTTAACCGCCACCACTGCACGCGCCGCCGGCGGCGCCGCACACGCCTGGACGCCCTAAGCTGTCACGCGCGCTTTGTTGCTCTTTCAAAAACGTCGCCATGCGCTCCTCCGTCATGCACTCTTCGCGCTCTAAATGCGAGCCCATGGGGATGTAGCCATGACACCAATTGACAACGCCTTGTAAGGTCTTCTTGTGAAAGCCCATTTGAATGGCATCGCGAATCAACTCGGCCTTCGGATCGGCCGGCTTCGTCGCCGCACACCCACCGACCACCAATCCCAGACTCAACACCATTCCACCCATCACAACGCTGCGCAAATTCATTTTCAAGCTCCTCTAAAAAATTGTCATGTCTTTCGTGTTTTTAATCACAACCGCAACTCAATTTGAATCCAATTCATGGCACCATAAGCGGGTTCCACCCATCGGAAGTTTCCATGACGCAAAGTGTACACGATCTCACCAAAGGACCTATTGGGCGACAATTACTTACGTTCACCTTGCCGATATTGCTGGGCAACATATTGCAGTCGCTCAACGCCTCTGTGAACACCATATGGGTAGGCCACTACCTGGGGCCCTCCGCCCTCTCCGCCACCTCCAACGTCAACGCGATTTTGTTTTTATTGATGGGCAGCGCCTTCGGCGTGGCCATGGCGGCCACCATTTTGATCGGACAACAAATCGGGCGGCGGCAACTCGATGAAGCCAAACGCATCGTCGGCGCCAGCGGGTTCTTTTTTGTCGGCGTCTCCATTGCCATTGCGGTGATTGGATTGGTGACCCAAGAATGGCTCTTGGGCGTCATGAAGCTTCCCTCCGACGCCTTGCCGTTGGCCCGCGCCTACTTACAAGTCATCTACTTGGCGCTGCCCTTTATCTTTTTATATACCTACGTGATCGCCATCCTGCGCGGCGCGGGCGATTCAAAAACGCCCTTCTTGTTTTTAATCGTCTCCGTTGGGCTGGACATTGCCCTCAATCCCCTGTTGATGTTTGGCGTGGGGTCGTGGCACGGTTTTGGGATCGCAGGCTCAGCGCTGGCGACCTTGATTGCCAACGTCGTGACGCTGTTGGCCTTGATCGCGCGCTTGTACCAACGCAACGATCCCTTATGCCTGCGCGGCGCCGAACTGAGCTGGTTTCGTTTTGACGCGGAAGTCATTGCGCTGTTGCTCAAAAAGGGCTTGCCAATGGGGATTCAAATGATTCTGATCTCGGCCAATGTGTTAGTCCTGATCACCCTCGTCAACCCTTATGGCTCCGACGTCACGGCCGCCTACGGCGGCGCGTGGCAGCTTTGGAACTACGTGCAAATGCCCGCTCTGGCCTTGGGCGCGGCGGTCTCCGCGATGGCCGCCCAAAACGTCGGCGCGCAGCGCTGGGATCGCATCAAATCCATCACCCTCATTGGGGTGGCCTACAGCGTCATCGCCACTGGCACCGCGGCCACCGCCATGGTGTTATGGGATCACGCCTTTTTAGGGTTGTTTTTGGTGGACGCGCGCATCATCGAGATCGCCCGACACATCAATCACCTGGCCATCGGCGCCTTTGTGCTGTTTGGCATGACGATGGTGTTTTTGGGCGTGGTTCGCTCCACCGGTGCCGTGGTGGCGCCGGTTGTGATTTTAGTAACCGCCTTGTGGGGCATCCGACTGCCGTTTGCCTACTACATGCAAGCCTCGTGGGGCGCGGATGCGATTTGGAGCAGCTTCCCCTTGTCGTCAATCACCTCCTTGGTCCTCGCCTCCAGTTATTATTTCTGGGGTTCGTGGCGCAAGGCCACAATGGCGCTGCACACGGCGCCACAACCCAAATGAACGCGCCTCTGACCGTCGGTGAGCGTTCGCGGCGTTGGCGTTATGGCGCGCTGTTCATCGCGCTGCTGAGCGGCGCGCCTGCCCACGCTCTAACCACGTTGATTGCAGCCGGCGACGTTGCGCTGTGCGCTCAGAACGCCGAGAATAGCATGGCCGCGCAGACCGCAAAACTGGTGCCGGCGGACGCCCAGGTGTTGGTGTTGGGGGATACGGTTTATCCCATCATCAGCGATCACACCTTCGACACCTGCTATCTGCCCACCTGGGGCAGGTTTTTGGAGCGAACCTACGCCGTGCCCGGCAACCACGACATCGTGGATCACACGGCCGACATTTTTCTGCGTCATTTCAACCGTCCGGCAGGACGACTAACCTATTTTAAAGCGCCGCTGGGCGAGGACGCGTGGCTGTTTGGCTTAGACAGTAATTTAAAATCCAGCGCGCTGGAACAACAAACCGCGTGGCTGGCCAAAGAACTGGCGGCGTTGCCCGCGGACCACCGCTGCCTCATCGCGATGTGGCATCACGCGACGATTTCAACGGGATTGCACCGCGGGGACGGCGATGGCCTCAAACCCGCCTGGCGCTTATTAAATCAAGCCAAAGCCGATGTGGTGCTCTCTGGGCACGAGCATTTTTACGAATCGTTTGATCCCCGGGGCGACGACGCCTTGCCCGCCGCGGAGGGCATTCGGGAATTCATCGTCGGCACCGGCGGCGCGCAAATGATCGATGTGGGCCTGGGCCAGGGACAACGGCGTTTGTATCGAAAATTCGGCGTATTAAAACTCGTCCTGCAACATCATCACGTGGACTACCAATTCCTCACCATTGACGGGCAGCATTTAGACGCCGGTCAATTCAACTGTCGCCGTTGAGCCTTAGGCGTACAAATAAAAATCCCGCATTTCTTGACGCCACGCGGTTTCATCGATGTGCAAGCCGTGCTCCAGATCGGCCACCGTGGCGTGTGAGTCATCCACCCATTGGCGCAACTCTGAGCCGCCATTGATGACGTCGATGGCCAAGCGATTGGTTTCATACTCGTAGGGAAAATCTCGCCACAACGGGTAATCCGCGCGCCAACGTCGAATGGCCTTAAAAAACAGCGCCATCAAGCGCCACGGCTTGAAGACGTTGGGCTGATAAAAATCGCCGTCCAGATGCCACTGCATTCCGGAACACAACTGATGCACGTGCTTGTGGAAGGTGGGCTCAAAATACACCGGCCGAATGCCCACGCCCTGCATCCACTGAGGCGCCAACCTCTGCATGTCGTTTAACAGCGCCTCCATCGGCAAATCCGGTGCGCCCATGAGTTCCAACGCGCGCGTCGTGCCTCGCCCTTCGGACAAGGTCGTTCCCTCCAACATCACCGTGCCCGCATAGGCGCGCGCCATCGATAGGGTTTGCGCGTTCGGGCTGGGATTCACCCAACTGCGCGATTGAGGCCAGCCGTACTCGGGTCCCGCGTGGGGCTGCCAGCCCTGCATTTGAATCACCCGACAATCGGTGCTTAGATTCAATTCGCGCATAAACCACAAAGCGGCTTCGCCCAGAGTCAAGGAATGACGCATAACCAATCGACCAGAGCCCACAAAGCTTTCCTGTCCGGGGCGCAGCGCCAAGCCTTCCACGGGCCGCCCCGCGGGATTGGGTCGGTCCAACACCCAAACGCTTTTTCCCGCCGCGCCGCAATCCTCCAGCATGTACCGCACGGTGGTTAAAAACGTATAAATGCGACACCCCAAGTCCTGCAAATCAATGAGCAACACATCAAAGTGCTCTAACATGGTGGGGGTTAATCGCCGCGATTGGCCGTACAGGCTAAAGACGGGGATGCCATAACGGGCGTCCACAAAATCATCCGATTCCACCATATTGTCTTGTTTATCGCCCCGCAAGCCGTGCTGCGGGCCGAACGCCGCCGTCACGTTGACCTTGGCGGCCAGCAGTCGATCCACGGAATGCTCGAGGGTTTTTGAGACCGACGCCGGGTGTGCCAACAGACCCACCCGTTTGGCCTGTAATTCGCGCAACGCCGCGTGATCGTTCAGCAAGGCATCGATCCCCATCAACATGGCTGTTCACTCCCGTGCTGTTGCATCACCATAAGGCGCTCCAATACCGATCGTCGTGAAAATCCGGCTTTGCCGGCGGATGTTGCCGCGCCCAATGCAGACACGACTGATCTTTGCATTTTAATACCACCACAACCTGACCGTGAGCCGAGGGCCAGGCGACCGGCAGGGTTTGTTGAATGCGCCAGGTCGTTTGGGTCGGCCCCGGTTTCAGGGCAATGGATGGGATGGGCCAGCGTTGGCGTTGCAGTGGCGCCCGCGTGAACGCCAGTTGATAGTGGGCGTAGTCGCCGGACGCGGCGTAGTGCGATTCATAATACGCACCGTCCTCCCCGGCCATGAAAAGCTCCACACAGGTGGATTGCCACAACTGCTCTTGGAATTGACCCGCCCGATGAAGGGGCCACTCAATCACGGCGCGCGGGTCATCGACGATCACGTCGAGTTCAACCGTCGGTTGCGCGCTCAAGGCCCGAACGCTTACGGCAACCGCGACCCGAATGCCGCAGGAATCCTGAGTCGGGTGAACCAATAATTCCATCAACGCGCTCTGCGAAAGGTGAGGTTGTAGCGACAGGTCATCGGACCGGGCAGCGGCGGTGGCTTGACCGTGCGCACCGCGTGATATCCGCGACGAGCGGGGCCGCCAAACACCACCACGTCCCCGTCTTCAACCCGGATCACCTGCGGTGGGTTTGATTTGCGCTCGCCGTACCACACAAAATCGGCCGGCAAACCAATCGACACCGACACAATCGGCCAGCGATAGTCGCGCTCATCGTAATCGCGATGCGCGCCCATTTTGGCGCCGATCTCGTAACGATTGATGAGCAAACAATCCGGCTCAAAATCCGCGAATCCGGCCTCTGCGGCGCACTCGTTGGCGACGGCTCTAAACACATCGGGAATGGCCGGCCAAGGGTTGGAAGTCAACGGGTCCCGGGATTCATATCGATAACCACGCTCATCCGAATGCCAGCCCCATTGGCCGGCATTGGTCAGCGCCACCGACATCACCCCTTGGCGGGTTTTGAGGTGCCGAAAGGGACTGATTGCACTGAGGCGTTCAATCAACGGCAGCCACGCGTGGGTCTCATAACGACGTTTAAACCAATGAACCCCTGCGGCCAACGGAACCGCCGGGGTCCATGCGCTCCATAAATCGAGCATTAGGAATAACGCTTCGCCATTTGCTCCAAGGGAATGGGGTCGATCTTATCGGCGTGACCCGCACAGCCAAAGGCTTCAAAGCGCAATTTGCAAATCGATTGCGCCGCCTTCGTGGCTTGCGCCAAATATTTACGCGGATCAAATTCCGCTGGGTCTTTCGCAAACGCGCGCCGAATCGCACCCGTCATCGCCAAGCGAATGTCGGTATCGATGTTGATTTTGCGAACGCCGTGTTTGATGCCGCGTTGGATCTCTTCCACCGGCACGCCATACGTCTCTTTGAGTTGACCGCCAAATTCACGGATGATGGCCAACCAATCTTGCGGAACACTCGACGAGCCGTGCATCACCAAATGGGTATTCGGAATGGCCTTGTGAATCGCCGCAATTCGATCGATGGCGAGGATGTCCCCGGTCGGCTTGCGCGAGAACTTATAGGCCCCATGGCTGGTTCCAATCGCAATCGCCAAGGCATCAACGCCGGTTTGCGCGACGAAGTCTTTGGCCTGCTCGGGATCGGTTAACAGCATGCTGTGATCCAAGGTGCCTTCCGCGCCCACGCCATCTTCTTCGCCGGCTTGCCCGGTTTCCAAGGACCCCAAACACCCCAGCTCGCCTTCGACGGACACCCCAATGGATTGAGCCATCTCACACACCAGCCGAGTGGTCTTGACGTTGTAATCGTAATCGGACGGCGTCTTGCCATCTTCCCGCAAGGACCCATCCATCATCACGCTTGAAAAGCCCGATCGGATCGATGCTTGGCAGATTTTGGGGCTGGTGCCATGGTCTTGATGCATGACCACGGGGATGTGCGGATGCGACTCGATGGCCGCCAACAACAAATGCCGCAAATAGGGCTCACCTGCGTATTTGCGCGCGCCGGCGGAGGCCTGCAAAATCACCGGACTGTTGGTCTCCTCCGCCGCGTTCATAATGGCGGTGACTTGTTCCATATTATTGATGTTGAATGCTGGCACGCCAAATTCATGTTCCGCGGCGTAGTCTAATAATTGACGAAGGGACACTAAAGCCATGTTGGTCTCCAAAATTCGGTTGAGCGTATATGCCAGAGAACCGTCAGTTTACCAACCTCAGAGCCGTTCTGGTTAGACCAAGGATCAACGGCGCCCAAGCCCAGCGACCCACCGCCATCAGCTTGGCGGCTGCAATCGCACGCGGCGCCAATAGGGGGTCACCGCCGTTTTTAAAAAGCCCTGCAAATCCGGCAGTTGTTCAATCTCCGAGGCGAGCACGGCCGGCTCGATGTTTCGCTGCCAACTCTGACTAACGCTTCGTCCCCCCAAGCCACCCATCCCGCCAAACCAACGGGGGCGGGTGCTCGCCTCGTGGCGACGCAGCACTTGGCGCTCGCCGATCAATTCTTGGCCATAGCGCGCGGTGCCCCCTGGCCCACTGCCCGAGCAGCGCAAAATCAAGGTGGTGGCGCAATTTTCCCCAATCGTTTTGGCGTCCTGCTCGCTATAGGTTCCGACCAATTGACCGATCGACTGAAACCCCAACACACAACAGCCACCGTGCTTACGCAAGCGAACCAAGGCGTCTTTGAGTCCGTCGATGGCGCCCAAGGCATCCAATTCATCGACCACAAACCACACCCGCGACTGGGCGAAACCACGCGACAGCGTGGCGTCAATAACCAAGCGCATCCACGTCGAGATCAAGGTTTTAAGACTGGAGATTTCATTGGCGTGATACGGCAAGTACAAGGCGCGCGACGAGGAGCCCACCCAATCCCGCACGGAAAAAGCGCGCTCGTGCGGTGCGGGCAAATACTGCAGCGCGCTGAGCGCGCTCATGCACACGCTGCGAATGCTCGAAAACATGCGCTCGTTGCCGTCCTCCAAAAAAGGCGCCGCGGGCGTCGCTTGCAGCAACACCCGCAGTTCGTTGCGCGAGGCGACTTGCACGAGTCGCAACAACTCCGACAGGTGACCGATGCCCACGTGATGGGTGCGCTTTAAGAGCTCGCTCAAAAACACTCGAGCGTAGGCGCTCCACACCGCGTCCGAACGACCGACGCCGGGAATCAAGGCCTGCGCTAAGGAGTCGTAGTCCATGATGTTCTTCAGTTCACGGTATAAATCCCAATGCGCGCTTCGCGCATCGAAGGGATTGAGTATGACGTCGCCCTGGTCGGCACAGTACCATCGCCGACAATACCCACCATCGGGATCCGCAATCACCGCGCGATCCCCACGCCGCAACGCTTGATCCATGAGTTCGGTAATCGCGGTGCTTTTTCCAGTCCCGGTGGTGCCAATAAATTTAAAATGCTTGGTTTCGTCGTCCGGATGTATTTCAACACCTGCGACGCTCAAGTGCGCGTGGGCATTTGTGGGAGTGTCCCCCGATGAATCGACCCGTGTGCCGCGCTCCAGCTGTATCGGCGGCATGACCGGCGTCCTCATCCTAAAAATCACAATCGCGAACAGCAGCCAGCCCAACGTCATCGCCCAGGGCTGAACCGAAAGGGGCGGATCCAGTACTCGTCGCGTGATTAACGCCATCAACCCCGCCAGCCAGACGATTTTCAGTTGCGACCACACATAAGCCAGTCCCACGTCCATGAGCTCACGCCACAGCGTTAACGAGCGACGCGCCCAACGCACAGCAAACACCGCGCCCAACGCCAACACCGCCAATAACGCGTTTAAGGTCATACGCTACATGAGCCCTTGTTCCGACAAGGAACTGACCTGACCGCCTGCGATGATCAAATGATCCAGCACTTTGACATCAATGAGCGACAGCGCGCTGATGAGTCGACGGGTGATGTGTTCGTCTGCCAAACTGGCCTCGGCCACACCAGAGGGGTGGGGATGACAAAAAATGACCGCGGCGGCATTTTTTTCGAGCACCAATTTCATCACCTCTCGAGGGTGTACGGTCACGCCATCGATGGTTCCTCGAAAGAGTTCGATAAATTCAATCAACCGATAGCGCACGTCGAGCAAAAACACGCCAAAGAATTCATATTCAAATGCGCCGTAGCGCAGCGACAAATAGTCGTAGACCTGCCGTGGGTCCGATAAGGCCATCCCGCGACGCAAGGGCCGATTGAGCAATTGCCGTGCGCATTGAATAATGATTTCCTGGCTGGCCTGTTGATAGCAGCCATCGGAATCGGCGACGTAGAGCATAAGACCCCCTGTGCAGAACGACGCTCTACTGTAGGAAAGCCACCCCGTGAGGAATTATAAATAATTGTGCAGTTTATGCAAATATCGACGGGAGGCCGATGCGAAAAGCCCCGGGTGCGCGGTTGCGCACACGGGGCTCATTCGACGGGAAGGGGTCGGATGGGGCCGATCGGATCAGAGAACCGATTTGAGCAAACGCCCCATTTGTGACGGGTCTTTGGTCACTTTGATGCCACACTCTTCCATGACCGCCAGCTTCTCCTGCGCCGTTCCTTTGCCGCCTGAAATAATGGCGCCCGCATGACCCATGCGTTTGCCCGGCGGCGCGGTCACGCCCGCAATGAACCCGACGACGGGCTTTTTCATATTCTGCTTAATCCAACGCGCGCAATTCTCTTCGTCCTCGCCGCCAATTTCTCCCACCATAATGACCGCCTCGGTCTGGGGGTCCTCGTTGAACAGTCGCATCACGTCAATGTGCTTCATGCCATTCACCGGATCGCCGCCAATGCCCACACAGGTGGATTGACCCAAATTGAGATCCATGAGCTGACCCACCGCCTCATAGGTCAATGTGCCGCTGCGGGACACCACGCCGATGGGGCCTTTGCGATGGATGTGTCCGGGCATGATGCCAATTTTAATTTCGTCTGGCGTGATCACTCCGGGGCAATTCGGGCCGATTAAAATCGTCGAGCGCCCTTTCATGCGATCGCGCGTGTTAATCATGTCTTGCACCGGAATGCCCTCGGTGATGCAGATCACCAGTTCAATCCCGGCGTCCACCGCTTCATCAATGGCCGCGGCCGCAAAGGGCGGTGGCACATAAATGACGCTGGCGTTGGCATCCGTCGCCGCTTTGGCTTCTTTCACCGACGCAAAAATGGGAATGCCTTCGAAGTTTTCACCCGCTTTTTTGGGGTTGACGCCGGCCACATAGGCGGCTTGACCATTGGCGTATTCCCGACACATTCGGGTGTGAAACTGACCCGTTTTGCCGGTAATGCCTTGCGTGATGACGCGGGTATTTTTGTTGATTAAGATGCTCATCGTTCCACCTTAGTGACTTTGAACTGCAGCGACAATTTTTTGCGCCGCATCCGCCATATTGTCCGCCGAAATAATCGGCAACCCGGATTCCGCCAGCATGGCCTTGCCTTTTTCCTCATTGGTGCCACGCATGCGAACCACCAACGGCACGGTCAAATTGACTTCGCGAACGGCCGCAATCACGCCCTCGGCGATGGTGTCGCAGCGCATGATGCCGCCAAAAATATTCACCAAAATGCCTTTCACGTGCGGATTTTTAAGCATCAACTTAAACGCCGCCGTGACTTTTTCGGTGGTCGCGCCGCCGCCCACGTCTAAAAAGTTCGCAGGCTCTGCACCGAATAATTTAATGACGTCCATCGTCGCCATCGCCAGACCGGCGCCATTCACCAGGCAGCCGATGTTGCCGTTTAAGGAAATGTAGGACAGGTCGTATTTAGAGGCCTCGATTTCCGCGGCGTCTTCTTCGTTCAAATCCCGCAACGCGACGATCTCTGGATGTCGAAACAAGGCGTTGGAATCAAAATTGAGCTTGGCGTCTAAGGCCAACACTCGGCCGTCTCCCGTGAGAATCAGCGGGTTGATTTCCGCCAGCGAACAATCGCATTCCACAAACGCCTTATACAGCCCTTGCATAAAGCCCTGCGCGGCGTCGAGCGACGCCGCGGGAATGCCAATTTTTTCGGCCACCGCGCGCGATTGTTCGGCCGTCAACCCGAGCGTGGGGTCGATCGCCACTTTGTGGATTTTTTCAGGCGTGTGCGCCGCGACTTCTTCGATGTCCATTCCGCCTTCGGAACTGGCCATCAACGTGACGCGTTGGCTCGACCGATCCACCACCATGCCCACGTAGAGTTCTTTGCGAATGTCCGCGCCTTCCTCGATGAGCAGACGATGAACCACGCGCCCCTCAGGACCCGTTTGGTGAGTGACCAAGGTCATGCCCAACATGCGCGTGGCTTCGTGGCGGAGTTCATCGAGGGATTTGACGACCTTCACGCCGCCGCCCTTGCCGCGGCCACCCGCGTGGATTTGCGCTTTGACCACCCACACCGGTCCGCCTAAGGCTTCACCCGCCTTAACCGCTTCTTCGACCGATTCGCACGCGATGCCGCGCGGTATCGCGACGCCATAGCGTCGCAAAATTTCTTTGCCCTGATACTCATGAACGTTCATGCCGGTGCTGCCTCCAAAACCTGACGCGTCACAGACGACGCGAGCTGCCGCAGTGCGACATTATGCCACGCAATCTCCGGCGGCCTTCGGCTTTCGGAATCGAAGGTCCCATCGGCACCCGCCGCCGTCGGGGATCGCTCAACTCACGGCCCGGCCACTGACCTTGCGCGCGTAAGACTCATGCGTCGGCGCCCAGTGGATGCCCTGGAGGGACTCACCACGCGCCGAGCCAAGCCGATCAACCCCATCGGCTGGCGCCCGAGGCCTCCTCGGGCGCCAGCCGAACTGCGGGGCGCTTTGCCGATATTTGGATAAATCTACTTAGTCTGCAATCGATATCAGTGTACACAGGTGCCGCCCACTCACGGCATAATAATCGGGCGTGCACCAAATTGGGGCGCGCGTCACCATCACAGGCATCGAGGGAGCACTACGATGAATGGGCTTGCGTTAAAAAAAAGCAGTACCGGTTTGGCGCCGTTATCGCTAACGCCGCTTCACACCCTGAGCCTTCGCGACCAAGCCTACGAACTCATTAAGGATGGCATTGCGTCCGCCGACATTTACGGCAACGACGACGCATTGCGTTTGGATGAACGTCAACTGATTGCCGACCTCGGCGTGAGCCGTACCCCCGTTCGGGAAGCGTTAACGCTGCTCGAACAAGAGGGCTTTGTGAGAACGGTGCCACGACGCGGCATCTTTATCGTTCGCAAAACCAAACGCGAAATCATTGAAATGATCGAACTGTGGGCCGCGCTGGAGAGCATGGCGGCCCGATTGGCGACTCAGCGCGCCACCGACGCCGACATTCAGGGCCTGCGAACCCTCTTCAAAGACTTCATGGCAAAACCACCCCATCAACACATTGACGAATACTCCGACGCCAACATTGAATTTCATCGCGCCGTTATTCGCTTGGGTGGCTCCACACTCATTGAAGACATCAGCAAAAATCTATTCATACACATCGGCTCCATTCGCCGCGTCACCATTCGCCAAAAAGACCGAGCGGATCGCTCCATCGGCGAACACTTAAACATCATTGAGGCGCTCGAGCGTCGCGACACCGCGCAAGCCGAGCACCTCACCCGCGAGCACACCTTGGGGCTTGCCCGACACATTGAGCACTATTGCGATTTTCTAGATTAACGACGCGACCCCTGGTCACATCAACCGCGCCGCGCGCACCCCGCTCATTCGGGCAATACCAAGATTGCTCTAAAATCATTGACGTTGGTGTGGGTGGGCCCACTGACCAGCAAATCCGCCAGCGCATCGAAGGCCTCAAAGCTTTGATGCTCGTCGAGAAGCGTGGTCGCCGATAATCCGGCGGCCGCCAACCGCGCGACGGTGTCGCCATCCGCAAAGGCCCCCGCATTCGCTTCGCTGCCATCTATGCCATCGGTATCGGCAAACAACGCGGTCACTCCAGAACACCCCGCCAGTGCAATCGCCGCACTGAGCAAGCCCTCGCCATTTCGTCCACCGCGCTTGGCGCGCGACGCGGGCCTTGGCCCCGCCTCATTCATCGTGACGGTGGTTTCACCACCACTCAACAGCACCGCCGGCGCGGTGACGGGCGCACGCTGGGCGCGAATATCCAAGGCCCGCTGCGCCAGCAGTCGCCCCACATCCGCCGCCTCACCCGTGAGCGCGTCGGAATAAACCCACGGCTCAACCCCATGCTGTTTGGCCAGCGCCGCGGCCGCCTCTAAAGACTGCGAGGCCGACCCAATGAGTTTTAATTGGACTCGGGTGACCATGGGATCCGCGGATCGCAGCACCGGGCAACTGGACGCGTTGAGTTCTTGGGCAACCGATGGCGGAATCCGCACGCCGTACTGATCCAGAATGCGCCGCGCCTGCGCGGGACTGCTGTCCTCGCCACTGAGGGGCCCAGAGGCCACCATCGACAGGTCGTCGCCGGGAATGTCCGAGAGCACCAACCCCACCACCTGCGCCGGAAAACAGCGCGCCGCTAAGCGCCCACCGGTGATCGCCGAGAGGTGTTTGCGCACTCGGTTGATGTCCTGAATCGTCGCCCCGGACAACAACAAGGCGTGATTGAGGTCATTCCATTCGGACAAGGTTATCGATCCGGCGGGATTCACCAACAACGCCGATCCACCCCCCGACAACAGCACCACCACCGTGTCGGCGGCCGTCAACCCGTCTAAGCAGGCGGTCAACTCGCGCGTCGCCAACAAGCCCGCTTCGTCAGAAATCGGATGCGCCGCCTCCCGCACCCGGATGCGCCGTGTGGGTAAGGCGTGTTGGTAGCGCGTGATGACCACGCCCGAGACGGCCTCGCCCCACACATCCTCCATCGCCAGCGCCATCGCGGCGGCCGCCTTTCCGACCCCAACGACCACAATGCGGCCCGTGGGCTTGGGAGGCAAAAACCGAGGAACGATGAGCCGAGGCTGCGCCGCCGCGACCGCCTCCTCGAATAAGGTTTTGAGAAATGACCGCGGCGATTCCATGAGCGTCCCATTCAGACAAGGATAGGGGGTTTTGTTACGATGCCAAATAACACTCCAAAGCACAACCGTTTGCACTGGCTTTGGTGTCCTTGAGGAGCGTCGCGATGAAGGCGGTATTTTTAGACCGAGAATCTCTGCCCGTCCCCTTTGAGACGCCCCACGGCGTGACCGACTATTGCGAATACCCCTACACCAATCCCGCGCAGGTGCACGCCCGCTTAGAGCACGCGGACATTGCGATCCTCAATAAAGTGAAACTCACGCGCGATCTGATCGCGCAACTGCCACAACTCAAAATGGTGAGCATCACCGCCACCGGTTTTGACTGCGTGGACGTTGCCGCGTGCCAAGAGCGCCACATCGCCGTCACGCACGTCAAACAATACGCCACCACATCAGTCCCCGAGCACGTCTTAATGCTGATCTTAGCGCTGCGCCGCAACCTCATGGGTTATCGCACGCTCATGCAAAACAACGCCTGGCCACAGTCCCGTCAGTTTTGTGTGTTTGAGGGCGACATCACGGATGTACACGCGCAGACCTTGGGAATCGTGGGCTACGGCTCATTAGGGCAAGCGCTCGCGACACTGGCCAAAGCCTTAGGCATGCGGGTCATTCATCACTCGCCATCGCGCCTCGGACACGACCCCGACTGCGTCTCGCTCGCGCAATTATTCCAACACAGCGACGTCGTGAGTCTGCATTGCCCACTCACGGCGTCTACCCATCACCTCATCAACCGCGACACCCTCGCTCAAATGAAACCCTCCAGCCTGTTGATCAACACCGCGCGAGGCGCCTTAATTGATGAGACGGCGTTGGCCGAGGCCTTGCAAAATGGCGTGATTGCGGGCGCGGGATTGGACGTGTTGAGTCAAGAGCCTCCGCCGCCAGACCACCCGCTGCTCCAGCTGAACCTTCCGCAATTGATCATCACCCCACACGTCGCGTGGGCCTCGCGCAAGACCATGCAAACCCTAGCCAACGAAGCCAGCCGCAATGTGGAACACTGGCTCAAGGGCCTACACCACAATCGCGTTGTTTAAGTGGCGCTCCCAAAGCGCGCCCACAGCGGACCCCAAACCTCAAGGGACGGAATCACCATCGCCCCCTCGAGCGATTCCAAGTTCACATCGCCGGGATACCCCCCCTGAACCAACACCACCGGCATCGGCACGGCGCGCGCCGCCGCCCAGTCGGTGGTGGAATCCCCCACCATCAGCGCCTCTTGCGGATCCACCCCCAATCGCAGACACGCCTGTCGCAACGGCAGCGGGTGCGGCTTGCGCTCGGGCAAGGAATCGCCACCGATGAGGCATTGAAAATACCGCTCAAGCCCGCAGCGACGAACGGTTTCAATCGCAATGCGCTCCGGCTTGTTGGTGACGATCGCCATCGCAACCACGCCCTCGAGCGCGTCGAGCACCGCCTTGACACCCGGACACCAGGTGGCGGTGGAGCGCCCTTCGGATTCTAAGCGCAAATAGTGATGCTCAAATAAGGCCAAGGCCGCGCTCAACTCCGATGCGCTCAAGGGCCGATCCAACAACCCCACCGCCCGCTCCATCAAGACGCGTGCCCCTTGGCCTATTAAGCCTCGAACCGTGCGCACCGGCAAGGACGCCGAGCCCAAGTCATTCAAGGTCGCATTCAACGCGGCCGCAATGTCCTCGGCGGTATCCAATAAGGTGCCATCCAAATCCCACAGCACCGCTTTGGGTCTGATCGAACCCCGATGTGGACTCATGATTCGTGTACTCCGGTGCGCATTCGAAATCCCGCAAGCCCCATCGTCAATCGCGCCAGAGCGGTTTAAAGGTGAGGGTGTGCAGCACAAATCCCACCACGCCCATGGCGACAAACAGACCAAACACCACCGGCGATCCCACCGCAATCGCCACCAGCGCCAGAACCGAGAGGATCAGCGCCACCAGCGGAAACCACGGATAAAACGGCGCTTTAAAACTGCGCGGCAAATCGGGTTCGCTGGCGCGCAATCGCAACAACCCGGCCATGCTGATCGCGTACATCAACAGCGCGCCCAACGCGCTCATGGTCACCAGCAACGCCGTCAACGATTGGCCCGACACGCTCACCACGTCATCCAAGGACACCGCCGCCATGCCAATCACGCCGCCGGCCAGAATCGCCCACACGGGGGTTTTGAATCGCGCGTGCACATACGACAACCCCGCGGGCAAATACCCTTCACGGGCCAGCGCAAAAATTTGACGCGAGTAGCCAAGGATGATGCCGTGAAAACTCGCCACCAAACCCAATAACCCAATAAACACCAACACGTGCAACCACGCGCTCGATTGGCCGACAACAATTTTCATGGCTTGGGGCAGCGGATCATTGATGTTGGCGATCAAGCGCCAATCGCCCACCCCGCCGGCAAACAGCATGACCCCAAACGCCAACACCAACAAGGTACCAATGCCACCCACATACGCGCGCGGAATCGCGTAGTGCGGGTCGCGCACTTCCTCGGCCGCCATCGCCACCCCTTCGATGGCGAGGAAAAACCAAATGGCGAAAGGCACGGCTTGCAGAATGCCCGGCACCAACGACGCGCCTGGATGATCCTCACCGGCCCAGCCGTGCGCCAAAAAATGCTCGAGCTGAAAACCGGGCGCGACAATGAACATGAACAGCAGCAACTCGCCGATCGCCAAAATCGTCACCACCAACTCAAAGGTGGCCGCAATCGACACGCCGATGGAATTGAGCGCCATAAAAAAGACGTAGGCCGCCAAAGCGGCCCACTTGGGCGCCAGTGCGGGGAATTGCACGTTCAAATAAGCGCCCATGGCCAAGGCGATGGCCGGGGGCGCGAACACAAACTCCACCAGCGTTGCGTAGCCGGCCACATAGCCGCCGGTGGAACCGAAGGCTCGCACGCTGTAGGCGAATGGCCCACCGGCGTGCGGAATGGACGTGGACAGTTCGGTAAAGCTGAATATAAACGTGATGTAGAGCACCGCGACGATGGCCGTGGTCACCAAAAATCCCAAGGTGCCCGCCATCGCCCACCCGTAACTCCACCCAAAGTATTCGCCGGAGATCACCAATCCAACCGCAATACCCCACAGTTGCCAGGCGTTGAGATTCTTTGCCAATCCGCTGGTCATTGCGCGTCCTACTCCGTGAGGGTTGAAGGGTTTATAAACTGGCCAACCAATTGCTGAGCTCGGCCAATCGCTGAGCGGGGTCGGTGAGGGCAGAGCCGAGGCCGTGTTTGAAGATCAACGCCTGCTGATGAGAGTCCGCCTGCAGCCGCTCGCAGTCGCGGACGTACTGCTCGAGTTCCGCCATCGACTCAAAGGTTCCATCGCCGACCAGCCGCTCGCCGTAGCGGCGCGCCACCGCCGCGATGTCGGTAAAGGAATATTCGGGGTGGTATTGCACCCCCCACACGGCACTGCGCTTGGCGGGAAACGACACGGCTTGCACGCAATGGTCATTGAACGCCAGCACCAGCGCGCACTCCGGCAGGCGCGTGACGTGATCCACGTGCACCGTGGGTGCTTCAAAGACCAGCGGTTTGCCGCGAAACATCTGATGCGATTGCCCGAGCGCCGTTTGCTGAATCCGGCGCGCAAAACCAAACTCGCGACCGACGGCGTGGCGGCGAACCTCGCCGCCGGCGACCGTGACGGCGATTTGCAAGCCCCAACAGCTGCCAAAAAACGCCACGCCGCTTTCAAACACCTGCGACACAAAACTCAACTGCCGCTCAATCACCGGCGAGCGATCGTAGACGTTGAGCGCCGACCCCGTCATCGCAACGCCGTCGTAATCGCACAGACGCACGCCGGCAGGCAAGCGGTAGTGCGGATCACTGGGATCGGCAACGTCGACGCGCAGGTCGGGCTGTAGACCCAACAGCGTCTGCCGATAACCCTCTGAAGAATCCAAGCCGGTGAGCGCACGAATGCGCTCCCGCGTCGCGCGTTCGTTGCCTTCAATCACTAAAATTCGCAGTGCGGGGCGCATCGTCGCGGCGCAGGTTACAGGTTGCCGTTGACGGCGTTTCGAAAGACCCCTTCCAACGCACTGGCATCGACGGGCATCGGATTGCCGCCCGCCGAGGGATCCAGCGCCGCTTCCTGACCAATGAAGTGGGCTTGGTTTAAATCAACCCCAATCTCCGCCAGGGTGTTTGGGATGACCAAATCCGCTCGCAACGCCAGCACCCACTGCAGGAGGCCATCGAAACTGGCGTCCTTTAAATTGAGGGCGCGCGCGATGACTTGGGCTTTGTCGGCGATGGCGGCACGATTGTGCACCATCATATAGGGCAGAATAATCGCGTTGGTTAAGCCGTGGTGCGTGTTGTACACCGAACCCACTGGGTGCGCGATGGCGTGCACCCCGCCGAGTCCTTTTTGAAACGCGGTCGCGCCCATGCTGGCCGCGGTCAACATCATCATGCGCGCATCCAAATCATCCCCTCGCGCACAGGCTTGTGGCAGAAAGGTCGCAATGATGCGCATGCCCTCTAAGGCAATGCCATCGGCCATGGGATGAAACCCAGGCGCGCAGTAGGCTTCGAAGCAATGCACAAAGGCATCCAAACCGGTGGCCGCGGTCATGTTCTTAGGCAAGCCCACCGTTAACACGGGATCCAAAATGACGATTTTGGGCATCATCAAGGGGTGAAAAATGATTTTCTTTTGGTGGCTGTCTTCTTTGAGGATGACGCCCGCGCGCCCCACTTCGGAGCCCGTTCCCGCGGTGGTGGGGATCGCCACCACCGGCTTAATTCCAGCCGGATTGGCGCGCGTCCAATAATCGCCAATATCCTCAAAGTCCCACAGTGGCCGCGATTGGCCGGCCATAAACGCGACCACTTTGCCCGTATCCAGTGCCGCACCACCGCCTAAGGCCACCACGCCATCGTGCGAGCCGGCGCGAAAAACCGCCAACCCCGCTTCCACGTGACTGGCGGTTGGGTTGCCTTTGACGCCCGCAAATACCGGCGCGTGAATGAGCTCACTGGCTTTGCGGACCATGTCCGAGGAATGCAGCCATTCGTCGGTCACAATCAAGGGTCGTTTCATGCCGGCGCTCTGACAGGCCTCCGCGAGCTGATCCAAGCGATGCGCCCCCGCCCACACGGTGGTTGGGTAATTCCAGCGTCCTTCTAACTTCATAACGACAGTTCCTTGATGTGAATCGAGTGTGGCTTGGTGAGTTGCTCGTAGCCCACGACCGACAGCGTGGCGCCGCGGCCGGACTGCTTGTACCCCGTCCACGACAAATACGGGTCTAAATAATCACAGCGATTGACGAACACCGTGCCGGTCTCACAACGCATGGCCAACGCATTGGCGCGTTCTAAATCTTGGCTGAAAATGGCGCTCGTCAACCCAAAATCACTGTCGTTAATCCACTCGATGGCCTCGTCGTCATCGCGCACCGACAGAATGGTCAACACCGGACCAAAACTCTCCTCTCGCACAATCGGCATGGCCTGATGGACGTTGATTAAAACCTGGGGCGCCAGATAGGGACTGCCGACGCCGCCATCGGCAAACTGCGAGCTCCGAATCAGTTGCTGCGCGCCGGCACCGACCGCCGCTTTGACCTGATCGCGCAAGGCATCCGCCGCCGCCGCCCGCACCACGGGCCCTAAGGTGGTGGCCGGATCCAGAGGATTGCCCAGTGTGTATCGGTGCGTCAAGGCCACCACGCCGTCGACAAATTCATCCATCTTCGAGTGATGAACGTACACGCGCTTAATGCCACAACAGGATTGACCGGCGTTATAAAAGGCGCCGTCGGTTAGGGTGTCAATCGCCGCAGGCAGGTGCGCATCGGCGCGCACATAGGCCGCGTCCTTCCCTCCCAATTCCAAACCCGCGGTTGCAAATCCAGCACCGATGGCCTGAACCACCGCTCGGCCGCCCGACACGCTGCCGGTAAACGCCACGTGCGCGACGCGCGGATCCGCCATCAACGTCGAGGTGTCGGCGTGGGATAAATGCAGATGCGAAAACACGCCCGCCGGTACGCCGGCGTGATCAAAGGCCGCTTGAAAACGCTCGGCGCACAACGGGGTTTGGTGCGAGTGTTTGAGCACCACCGCGTTGCCCGCCACCAAGGCGGGGATGACCGCATTCACGGCGGTTAAATAAGGGTAATTCCACGGCGCCACGACCGCCACCACGCCCAAGGGCACGCGCTCAATGCGCCGTCGCAAGCCCGGTTTAGGCGCGGGCTCGATGGGCGCCAACGCCGTTGCCGCCAATTCCAGCATCGCCCGCGCCCGTTCCTCAAAGCCGCGCACTTCGCCCGGCGAATGCGCCAGCGGCCTGCCCATTTGCCAGGTAATCTCCTCGGCGATAGCCGCGCCGTGACTCACAAAATGAGTCACCGCGCGCTCGACGATTTGCACGCGGGTTGCCAACGGCGTGTGCGCCCACTCGCGCTGCGCGCGCTGGGCTTCCTGCAGCGTGCGCTCCACGTCCGTGCGCGTGTGCAGCGCACGCTCCACAACCACTCGACCATCCACGGGCGAAACTGTTTTTAATCCACTCATCGAATTCCCTCGTCACACATGATTGAACAACCGCCCCTTGATCAAACGGCTAGATGATTTCGAAATACCGCTTCAATTCCCAGTCGGTGACCGCCTTGTGGAACTCCCGCTCCTCCCACAACCGAGTTTGGCTGTGATGATCCACAAAGGCATCGCCGAACAAAGCGCGCGCCGGCGCGCAGCGGTGAAGCCGATGCGCCGCGTCCGACAGCGTCGACGGCAAGCGTCGATTGTCCGCGTGGGTCAGCGCGTAGGCGTTGCCCTCAATGGGGGCGTCCGGTTCCCAGCGCTGTTCAATGCCCCACAAACCGCTGCCAATCGCCGCCGCCAACGCCAGATAGGGATTGATGTCCGCTGCGGCGATTCGATATTCCACGCGCTGACTGTGCACGGACCCGGTGATGGCGCGCAGCGCCGTGGTGCGATTTTCCACCCCCCACGTTGCCGACGTGGGCGCCCAGTACCCCGGCACCAGTCGCGAATAACTATTCACCGTCGAAGCCACCATCGCCAACACGTCGGGCATCAGGTGTTGCTGGCCGGCGATGAAATGACGCATGGTCGCGGAAATGCCGTGGGGTTGGTCGGCGTCGTAAAACACCGCTTGGCCATCGGACGAGCGTTTTAGCGAGACGTGCAAATGACCGCTTTGACCGGGTTGGGTTTGCGACCACTTGGCCATAAACGTGGCCATGAGCCCGCGCCGTTGCGCGAGGATCTTCATAAAGGTTTTAAACAAGGCCGCGCGATCGGCCGCTTCCAAGGCCTCGGTGTACAACAAGGCCGCTTCCAACACGCCGGGCCCCGTTTCCGTGTGCAGCCCCTCAATGGGAAAGCGCATCACGCGACCCCATTCCAAAATCTCGTCATACAAATCGGCGTGCACGCCCGAGCGCAGCACCGAGTAACCGAAGTTGCCGGGCGTCATGGACTGCAAGCCTTGGTAGTGTTTGGCGCGCACCGATTCGGGGGTCTCCGCAAACATGAAAAATTCAAATTCCGCCGAGGCCTGCACCTCCAATCCCATTTGACGAGCGCGCGCCAAGACGCGTCTCAACACCGCGCGCGGACAAACGCTCTCCGCGTTCCCCGCAAACTCCCCCAACACCAGCAAGGTCTTGGGCTCGTTTGGAATCGCGCGAAAGGTCTCCGGCAACAAGCGCACTGGCGCGTCCGGGTAGGCGGTGTGCCAACCGGTGAAGGACACGTTGTCAAACAACTGATCGTTGGAGTCCCACCCCAACACGACGTCGCAAAAACTCAAGCCGCCGTCGAGCGCTTTTAGAAATTTGTCCACCGCAAGGTACTTGCCTCGCATAATGGCATCGCCGTCAAAAACACCAATTTTGATGTATTCAATTTGTCGATCGGCAATACATTTTTTCAGTTCCGACACGGCATTTTGGTTCATCACGTTTCCCCCGATGCGGACAGCTATCATACCGTGGATTATTTGCCGCGTTTGTCCCCAGGGAGGGGGTCAAAAGAGAATGGGGGCGCGCGAGCCCGTGACGGGTTGCGTTTCGACTGAAACCTCGCCATGCTAGCGTCTATGAACAACTTTACCCGTCGCGTCGCCATCGGTATGGTCTTGGGAATCGGAGTGGGTCTGGCGACCCACGAATGGGTCGCCGACCCCACCGTGGTCGACACGCTGAGCGAACTCTTCGGCCTCACGACGGAGGTGTTTTTACGCCTCATTAAAATGATCATCGCGCCGCTGGTGTTAACCACCTTAGCGGTCGGCATTGCCAAAATGGGGGACGCCAGCAAATTGGGACGCATTGGCGGACGCGCGCTGGTGTGGTTTTTTGCAACCTCCTTCATCGGGCTGGTCATTGGCCTCGTCATCGTCAACTGGCTCCAGCCTGGCGCGGCGATGCATTTGGCCTTGCCGCCGATGGATGCGCAATCGGGCATCGCCAAAGCGCCCACCCTTAAAGAGTTCATTTCTCACGTCGTGCCGCGGTCCGCGGCCGAGGCCATGGCCAACAATGAAATCCTGCAGTTGGTCGTGTTTGCCGCCTTTGTCGGCATGGCCTTAGCCCAACTGGGCGACAAAGCGCGCGCCATCACCGAGCAACTCGACCAGTGGGCTCACGTGATGCTCAAGGTCACCAGTTATGTGATGAACGTCGCCCCCGTCGCGGTGTTCGCGGCCCTCGCCGCCACCGTGATGAAAGAGGGCGTGGGCATCTTGGCGAAATTTGGACTGTTTTTGGGTGGCTTTTATTGTGCGCTGCTGGCCGTCTGGGTCATGTTGCTGGCGTTGAGCGCGGTCTTCATCGGCCCGCGGACCCTCGGGCTCTTGAAAGCGATCCGCGAACCGGTGCTGCTGGCCTTTTCAACCGCCAGTTCAGAAGCGGCCTATCCGAAAACGCTCGCGGAACTCGAGCGCTTTGGCGTGTCGGAGCGCATCGCCAGCTTTGTGCTGCCGTTGGGGTATTCCTTCAACCTCATCGGCTCGACGATGTACTGCACCTTCGCCACCTTGTTCATCGCCCAAGCCTACGGCATCCACCTCTCGCAAGAACAGCAACTGACGATGTTGCTGCTGCTCATGGTCACCAGCAAAGGCATGGCGGGCGTGCCGCGCGCCTCGCTGGTGGTCATCGCCGCAACGTTGACTCACTTTGGCATCCCAGAAGCGGGCTTGCTCCTCATTGTGGCGGTGGATCACGTCTTAGATATGGGGCGCAGCGCAACCAACGTGGTCGGCAACTGCATTGCCACCGTCGTCTTAGCGCGCTTTGAAGGGGAATTGCGTTCCCCCCAAGCGGGCCCCAGCGAACTTTAACGAAAACTGGCCAAACTGCGCCGCTGAAATCCGTCGGCATCAAAGTTCGCGGGATCCAACCACGCCTCAAACGACGACTCCAGCGCGGGCCAGTCGCGATCGATGATGGCGTACCACGCGGTGTCGCGGTTGCGGTTTTTAACAATCGTCGCTTGTCGAAAGAGGCCTTCAAACTCAAATCCCAGGCGTTGGGCCGCTTTGCGCGAGGCGGCGTTTAACGCGTCGCACTTCCACTCCAGACGGCGATAGCCCGCCGCAAAGGCCCAGCGCGCCATCAGATAAATCGATTCCGTCGCCAGCGTGGTGGCTTGCAACAGCGGCGAAAACCCCAAATGCCCGATTTCGATGCACCCCGCCGCGGGGTCAATGCGCAAGTAACTTCCAAAGCCGACGACCTGACCCTGAAGGGTGCGGATCCCGTAAAACCAGGGATCGTCGGAGTGTTCGCGCGGCGCCAAAAACGCCTGCCATTCGCGCTCATTCTGAAACGGCCCATACGGCAGATAGGTGAACGATCGCCCCTCGACGTCGGCGGCGAACGCCGTCATTAAATCCAGAGCGTGCGCGGGCGTGAGCGGCTCTAATCGGCCGTAACGACCCTGCAGGGGTTCCCGCGTTGGACGAGGCGGCGGCGTAAACCCGTTGACGGGCTCACCGACCGGCCATCGGGTTTGCTGCAAAAACGGGCTGCGTGGCGTACTCACTGAGCTCTCCCGCGAGTGGATTGGTAGGCGATTGATCATACCTGAGCCGACGCGCCAACGACGCGCTGCGCGTCGGTCATTGAACGTCGTCGTCGGTGTGCGTGACCCCATCATTAGCGCAAAACAGGGGGATTGAGCGCTCACCGCAGGCGTTTTCAAAAAAAAATTTCACCGACACGCTGCCCGGTGATTTTGTTGGCAACGCACGTCACCCGCGCGCACTGAGGTGTGCGGCGTTGGTTCGCGTTCCAAAAAATAGTCGGTATTTTTAGTGTTAATCACGCCGTCATCGAATCGCACACCACAGCGACCACCACCAACGCTGCGCGCCGCGTGCGTTTGCACTGTCGCATCAAAGAGACAAAAATGTTCCCGAATGGACTGGATGTGTTGTAATTCTGATTGTGTCCTGCTTAAATTGCGCTTAGGGAAACTTTAGAAACGATTTTACGAGTGAATACAAAAGCCTTTCGTTTGGAAAAGTTTTGGGGGCCGTTTGTTATTTGATCAATGCGCAAGCTGCCGCCGTTGTTGTCATGTCGACGCGGGCGAACCCGCCCTCGACGTCACGCTGACCGCCGATGAGACCCGCGTTCACGGCTCAATCTGTATTGAAAACCAGTGTCCGCATTTGGGACCCAAAGGCTGCGTGCTGGGCGTCACCAAACCACTGTCCTGCTCCCTCTACCCGCTTGCCTACGATCCGCAGGAAGATCAGTTTTATTTCGATACCGAATGCCCTCTGCACGAGGAGTACGTCGCCCAGTTGCCCGATCGCCACAGCGATGCGAGCCAGCATCTGCACGAGATGGCCAGCAAACTGCGCCCCCTGCTGAAGACCGAACCCGATTATTTAGCTCAAAACTTTGCCATTGACGTCGATTATTTTGAGCTTGCACCGATTTCGAAATCCCTCTCTGGCTGACAAGGCATAGACCACGATGAACAGCGTTGCTCGCTCACTGGAAAGATCCTTCCCCTCAAGCCACTTGCCGCTGCGCTATTACGCCGGGCATCAGAGCTGGACGCTCGACAACTTGTGTGTCGACAGCTTCCACAACGACATCCCGTATTTCACCACCCGCTGGGACGCGCTCTGCCCGTACATCGCGGTCACCGACGAAATGATGGCCACGGCCCCCAAACCCTTGATCGTTTACGCCGTCCCCCCGGACAGCCGATTCGGCGTGCCCATCAACGACGAGTACGGAATGTCGGACGTGTTGGCCGAAGGATTTTGGACCGACGAACGCCGCAAACGCAAATTCGCCGAACTCGACAAAGCCTTTCGAGGCTTCACCACCACCGCGACCGTCATGGAGCCTGGCACGGTGACCACCGAGTTTTTGTTGGAAATCGGCGGCGAACATTTTGAAAAGTACGACATCGACCCGCGCGAAATCGATGGCTTTGTCGATTACGTGCGCGACCTCAAGACCTTGGTGCTGCGCGTCCACGACGCGCTCGGCAATCTGGTGTTGACCGACGTCTCGATCATCCTGCCCGAATACAATCAAGTCTATGGCAGCTTCTGCCAGTGGGACCACGCCTATAAGAACCGTTCGCCCGGCATCTACGCCTGCCTCATCGCGGCGCGATGGACCTATGACAATGGCTATCGCTATTACAACATGGGCCCCGTGGGAGACTACCCCTACAAATCGCTGTTCGTGAACCACTTAGAGCAAATCTATGGCATTGCGTTGGCGCACCCGGACCATCCGTTGTCGAAGGACCCAACGTCGCCGTTGTACACCGATTTTAGAGCCGGCGACGTCAACCGCGTGTTGCGACAAATCCCACGACGACGCACCAAACTGCGCATTTTGGACACGGTCAGCCACACCGCTCACGCCGTCCCTTAAATCACCGCGACGTCAAAAACAAAAAGCCCACCAATGGTGGGCTTTTTTTCGTCCGTTGACTGGACCGGCAAGCGACCGTGCGCTCATTCCTCGCCGTCGAAGACGTGCTCGTCGTTGAAGGAATCGTCGTAATCCATCGTCACCTCATCGCCCGGCGCGATGTCCGTCAAGGCCACGAATTCGCCGTCGTCAATCATTTTGAGATTGGGCGTCTTCGAGTGATTGAGGTACACCGACAAATTGAGGGTGTTAAAACTGCGTTTGGGAACTTCGTACACGCCATCCACGCAGTAGCAAAACTGATCGATGAGCTTCATCACCCCGGGGCTTAAGGTGCTCAATTCCTCGGCGGTGTAATGGTAATACTCGTCCGGAACCATAATTTTAAAGGGGTTGGTTCCTTTGGGAATGTCTCTGATCGCAAACACGCCCACGCCATGGATGCGCGACACCGACAAGCGGCAATACACGCCGTCGTGCAAGTGCTTGAGCAATTCCGTGCGCGTTGGTCGTTCCTGGCTCATAGTGTTGATCCAATTTAAAAAGCGCTTCAACCAAGACATTGTGGCTCCCTTCACCCTTCTTTCGGCAGTGCCTACTTGCTCACCCCGAGACGGATCTCTGGGACGACCTCTGCCATCACGAAGAGGGAACCGAAAAATAAGGTTGAAAAGACTACCACAACCACGCCCCTCTGGGGTTGCCCGCGTGGGCCGATTGCGTCCGTGGTGCGCGCTATAAGCGCGACCACAGCGTGGGGTCGACGTTGCCGCCACTCAAAATAATGCCTATTTTTTGCGCGTGAAACGTGTTTTGGCGCAGCGCTGCGACCGCCACCGCGGCGGAGGGCTCGATGACCAACTTGAGGGTATTTAGAACCTCGCGCATCGCGCTTAAGATCTCCTCCTCGCTGACCGTGACAATGGCCGCCACCTGGTTTTGAATGATCGCAAACGTCCGCGCCGACAGCGCGCCGCGCAGCCCATCCGCAATGGTGTTCGGCGCCGGCATGGTCTGCAATTGCCCACTGCGGAGGCTGCGAAAGGCATCGTCTGCCCCACTCGGCTCCGCCCCAATCACGGCAACCCCGCGCGCCTGCCCCACAATCGCGCAGCCCGACAATAGCCCACCCCCGCCCACGGGCGCGATGATCAGCTCAAGCTCGGGGCATTGCTCCAGAAACTCCAACGCGGCGGTGCCCTGACCGGCAATGACCCACGGGTCATCGTAGGGGTGAATCAAGTGAGCCCCCGTGCGTTCGATGATGGCTTGGGTCGCCGCCTCGCGCGCGGCCAAGGCGGGCTCACACTCGTGCACGGTGGCTCCGTAGCCGATCACGGCGGCTTTTTTGTTTGCGGGGGCATTGGACGGCATTACCACATCGGCGCGCGCGCCCATCAAGGACGCGGCGCGCGCCAAGGCCGCGGCGTGATTGCCCGAACTGTGGGTCACCACGCCGGCCTGCAGTTGGGCGGGCGTCAAGGAACGCACCGCGTTTAAAGCGCCGCGCGCTTTAAACGCCCCGACCTTTTGCAAATTTTCACATTTGAAGACCACGTCCACGCCCCACAAGGACGACAGACGCGACGAGCGCAGCACGGGGGTGTTGTGCACCCCGTCGCGGATGCGCGCCGCGGCGCTCAACACCTCTTGATAAGTCACGTCCATGAGAGCGCCCTTGTGATCGAATGAACCACGCTGTGCACAGTATAGTGCGCAGTATAGCGCGCCGTGCCGCCCACCCCTAACTGGCGCGCTCCCGCCGCCTACGCCCGCCTTAATGGCTGTCGCACAGCATCTCAGTGGCTTTGGTTTTCCAGACGTTGGGAACCAACCCGTGCACCAGCAATACAAACGCAATCGACCACGCGCGTTTGAGGTGTTGACCATAACTCATGTCGACGTCTTGCAAATGACTCATGCCTGCCCCTTAATCCCTAAAGTGGAACGTCCCTGTAGGCCTCATTTTACACCGCGCCTTGTGTTTTGGACGACTCCAGAGCCCGCTGCGCGTGTTGGACATCCACAGCCGCGCGCACCGCTGGAAAACGCTCAAAAAAACGCGCGTTCAACAGCTTGTGTCGGACTCGGTCATTGAGGCCCACGAGGCCGACGGCGATGCGCCGACGCTCAAACTCCTCAACGAGTTCCTCCAGCGCCTGGATCCCCGTCCAATCCACAAACGGCACATTTTCGAATCGGAACAACACCATCCGAGGTTGGGCGTGCACCGACCTCAGCACGGCTTGAAATTCACGCGCGGCCGCGAAAAAAATCGGCCCTTGAATCGTAAACACTTGCACCTCGGGTGGCGTCTCGGCCTGCGTTGCCAGCGATGGCGAGTCCTCGACCACCTGAATGCTGTGGGCCATGCGACGTAAAAAATGCAGGGTGGCCAACAAGACGCCGACGTTGACGGCCACCACAATGTCGGTGAACACCGTCAACAACAGCGTGGTGATCACGATGAGTTTATCGGCGACGGGCGCCCGCAACAGCGTGCGCTGCAACTGGGGCAAATGCGCCATGTTGAAGGCCACCACAAACAGCACCGTCGCCAAGGCCACCATCGGAACGCGGGCGGCGTAAGGCGCCAAACTATACAGAGCGACCAACAAAACGACCGAGTGAAACACGCCCGACAAAGGCCCCGTGGCGCCGGCGCGCGCGTTCGTCGCCGTGCGCGCAATCGCGCCGGTCGCCGCGAACCCGCCCCACACGGGAACCAGGCAATTGGCCAAGCCCTGACCCAGCAACTCTTGATCCGGGTCGTGGCGGGTGTTGCGAAAGCCATCCGCAATCGACGCCGACAGCAGCGACTCGATGGCGCCCAACATCGCAATGGTGACCGCGGGACCGAGCAATTCCAGCACGCGCGCCGGCGCCAAATTCGGCCACTGGGGCATTGGCAAGGCGCGCGGCAACTGGCCATACAAGCCGCCGATCGTCGCGACCTCGTGAAAATAGGAGTGGGTCGACGCCAACAGCGTGAGCGCCACAATCACGGTCAAGGGCGCGGGGATTGTTTTGAGTCCAGGCGTCTTGGGCGCCACGATGGCCAGCGCCAGACCCAACACCCCCAAACTCAGCGTGGGTGGATCGATGTGATTCCACGCCAAAACCCACTCACGCCAATGAGTCGCATTGGCGCCAGAGGGCAGCGAGGGCAGCCCCAAAAAATAACGCCACTGCCCCACAAAAATAATCACGGCGATGCCGGCGGTGAACCCCAATATGACCGTGCTGGGAACGTAACGCATCACATCCCCCGCGCGCACCGCGCCCAACAGCAGCAACAGCACCCCCGCCATAAAACTCGCGGTCTGCAGACCATCGATGCCAAAGCGCGCCGTGATGCTGGCCAACACCGCCACAAAGGCGCCAGTGGGTCCGGCAATTTGCAAACGCGTGCCGCCAAACAGCGACACGCACGCGCCCGCAACAATCGCGGTGTACAGACCCTGTTCGGGCTTCGCCCCAGAGGCGATCGCAAAGCCCAGCGCCAAGGGGATCGCCACGATGGCGACCACCAGGCCCGACAGCAGGTTGGGCGCCCAATATTGGAAGGCCAAGCCCCCTTCCCGGTACGCGACCCAAATCGCGGGACGAAAACGCTTCAGCAGATGTTCGTGCATGGTGTGTTCCCCGAACCCGTCAACTCGCAACCCTTCTAAGAACCCTGACCGCGGCCAGACGCGTTCAACGACCAGGCATCATCGATCGCTTGGCGTTTTCGTTCCAGTGCGGCAAACCACTATACCGCCCCGTGGCGCGGCCACCCACTCCCGCGACCCAGGCCTCGAGCGCGGCGGTGGGGCCTTCGTCTAGGTGTCATTAAATTGCCATATGAGTTACATATTCTGAATGCGAGATGTCCACTTCACCGGTACCCGAGAGTCTGAACATGAGCGCCTCCCATCAATACTCCCTCGCCAAAGCCGCGCCGAATTTTGTCCAGCGCGCCCTGATTCGCGGACTCGAACACCTCTCCGGACAAACCCGTCTGCAGCGCGCCTACGATTCGTTCCGAGCCGCGCGTTTGCCGGCCAGTGAATTTTGGAACTACGCGGTGAACTATTTTGATATCAAACGCGACATCAACAGCGACTGGGTGCAAAAAATTCCCAAGCACGGCCCCCTCGTGGTGGTCGCCAATCACCCCTTCGGCGTGATTGATGGGGTCTTGACGTGTTGGTTGATCTCGCAAATTCGCCAGGATTTCAAAGTGATGCTCAACGGCGGCCAATACGTAGAGGAAATGGCCAGCTACACCATTCCGGTTGATTTTTCGGGCACGCGCGAGGCCTTGCGCACCAACGTTCAAAGCCGCGCCGACGCGCGTCGGGTTTTGGAAAACGGCGGCGTGGTCATTATTTTTCCGGCCGGCGGCGTGTCCACGTCCGTGGACCGCTTCGGCCGAACCGAAGCGGTTGACCAACGGTGGCATCCCTTCGTCGGCCAACTGGTTCAACGCAGCCAATGCTCGGTGCTGCCGATTTATTTTGCCGGTCAAAATCGGCGCTTGTTTCAAATCGTGAGCCACATCAGCTTAACCTTGCGATGGGGAATTTTACTGGGCACCAATCTGCGCAATCTCAAAAAGCCGATTCGCATGACCGTGGGATCGACGATCCCCTATCACGAGCTGTCCTCGTTTTCCGATCGCGCGGAATTGGCCCACGAGCTGTGCATTCGAACCTACGCCTTAGGCAACAAGGACGTGCGAGAACCCGGCGTGATCCCCACGGACGGCCCCGCCGCCCTGAGCCCGAAATCGCCCGACGCCAAAAGCGCCCTCTGGCCGGCGTTTCGATTCAAATTCCAGTCCGAACCTACGCCCCAAGCCTAACGGACCATAACGCCCGCGCGCCCGAGTCGGTTTCGACTCGGGCGGTGTCGCATCGCCACTTTAAACCCGGGGCGCGCTCCCCTACACTGATGTGCTCCACTTGGCCCACGACAGGATCGTCTCATGAGCACATTGATCAATCGCCATCAACTCGAAGTGCCCGCGGAACTGGCGCACTTCATCGATCACGACGTACTGCCCGGATTGCCGGTCAGCGCGGAGGATTTTTGGCGCGGCTTCAGTGACCTTCTGACTCAATACCACAGCAAAAACCAACGCCTGTTGGCCGAACGCGATCGACTGCAACATCAGATTGACCAATGGCATCGGGACCACCCGGGCCCCATCGCCGATGCCCCGGCCTACCAGCGCTTTTTGGAAGAGCTGGGCTACATCCAAGCCGATCCCGGCGCCGTCGCGATCGACACCGACCGCATCGACGCCGAGATCGCTCATCAAGCGGGCCCACAACTGGTGGTTCCGGTGATGAACGCGCGTTACGCGCTCAACGCCGCCAACGCGCGCTATGGCTCCTTGTACGACGCCTTGTATGGCACGGACGCGATTGACGACGACGATGGCGCCGAACGCACGGGTGCGTACAACCCCAAGCGCGGCGCCAAGGTGATTCAATTCGCCAAACGGTTTTTAGATCACATCGCCCCATTGAGCCTGGGCTCGCACCAAGGAGCCGTGGGCTACACCATCGACCGTGGCCAATTAATGGTGCATCTCAACGACGGCACGGTGACCACCTTGCAGCATCCCCAGACCCTCATCGGCTGCGCGGGCGAACAAAACACCTTGAGCGCCTTGGTGCTCAAGCACAACGAGCTGCACGTGATCGTCGAATTTGATCGCAAACACCCCGTTGGCTCCCAAGACCCGGCGGGCATCAAAGATCTGGTGCTGGAATCCGCGTTGACCACCATTTTGGATTTTGAAGATTCCATCGCAGCGGTGGACGCCGAAGACAAGGTGATGGCCTATCGCAACCTTCTCGGAATTTTTAAAGGCACGCTGTCCGAAACGGTTCAGAAAGGCAGCACTCGGATCGAACGTCGACTGAACCCGGATCGCCAGTATTTAAGCCTGAACGATCAACCGCTGCGCTTGCCGGGACGGTCGCTGTTGTTCATCCGCAATGTGGGGCATTTGATGACCACGCCGGCGATTTTGGTGCGCGACCAGGACGGCGTGTTGCAGGAAGCCTACGAGGGCTTGGTGGACGCCATGATCACCACCGCCATCGCCCAACACGACGTGCTCGGCCACTCTCCGTTTCAAAATTCCCGCGCCGGTTCGATTTACATCGTCAAACCCAAAATGCACGGCCCGGCGGAAGTGGCGTTTTGCAATGAGGTCTTCGGCCACGTCGAGCGCGTTCTCAAACTGAACCCGCACACCGTCAAGATTGGCATCATGGACGAGGAACGGCGCACGAGCGTCAATCTGCGAGCCTGCATTCAAGCGGCGCAGCAGCGCGTGGCGTTCATCAACACGGGCTTTTTAGATCGCACCGGCGACGAAATCCACACCGCCATGCACGCCGGCGCGGTGATTCGCAAACACGAGATGCGCAGCAGCCCGTGGCTGACGGCCTATGAAAAACTCAACGTGTGGGCTGGGCTCAGTTGTGGCTTGATGGGTCGCGCGCAAATCGGCAAAGGGATGTGGGCCATGCCGGATTTGATGAAAGCCATGTTGGAGCAAAAAATCGCTCACCCCACCGCGGGAGCCAACACAGCTTGGGTGCCGAGCCCCACCGCCGCAACGCTGCACGCCTTGCACTATCACCAAGTTCATGTGGCGTCGATTCAACAGCAGATGCTGGCGCGCCTGAACCAGGAACCGATCCAACAATGGCGCCAACAGCTGCTGACCGTCCCCGTCGCCCAGAGCGCTTCGTGGAGCGACGTCGAGAAACAAGAGGAAGTGGACAACAACGTTCAAGGCATTTTGGGGTATGTGGTGCGCTGGGTGGAACAAGGCATCGGCTGCTCCAAGGTCCCAGACATCCGCAACGTCGGCCTCATGGAAGATCGGGCCACCTTGCGCATCTCCAGCCAACATTTGGCCAACTGGCTTGCCCATGGGGTCATCAGCGCGGATCAGGTGCGAGAAAGCTTCAATCGAATGGCGTCGGTCGTGGATCAACAAAATGCCACCGACCCGACGTACCGACCCATGGTGGGCCGACAGGGCACCTCGCCCGCCTTTCAAGCGGCCCTGGACTTGGTGTTTAAAGGCCAATCGCAACCGAACGGGTACACCGAACCGTTGCTGCACGCCTGGCGCCTGCGCGCGAAAGCAACGCGGCATTAAACCCCGACGCCGGAGGGGCGCGTTGGTTTACATCCGAAACCAACGCGTCGCTAAGGGCCAGACCACCTCAAAGCGCGCCGTGGGGTCGATGCAAAGCGGTTCGCAGCGCCGATACAGATCCACCAAGGGGTCTGTCCCCTGAGCGGCGTGATACCGCGTGCACGCCGACCACGTGTTCATATACGCAAACATCTGAGACAACGTCCACGTCGCCGTCATGCGCATCGCGGGCGCCTCACACTCTTGAAAGGGCACCGCCAGATGGCGATAGCCCGATTCGACGATGGCGCGCTCGGTGGGCCAATACGCGGCGATGATCTCATCGTAAAATTGTTGAAACAGCTCGTTTAAAGCGGTTTCGTGTATAAGCCATCGGCCATAGCCCCACACCGCCAACACGGCCTGCGGACTGGCCACGCGTCTGACTTCATTGTAAAAATCATCGTTGGCGAACCAATGCAGCGCTTGCGCAACAACAATCACATCCACACTCGCCGCCGCCAGTGGGCTGCGCTGCGCGGTTGCGACGTGGTACTCAATTTTGGGGTGTTGGATCGCCGCTTGAATTTGCGCGGCACTGCCGTCGGTGGCCACTATTTTTTCAAAATAATCGAGCAGGCCCACACTGGCCTGCCCCGACCCACAGGCGCAGTCCCAGGCCAGACGATGGCTTGAGCACGCGCGGGCGAGGTGCGCAAACAGCGCGGCGGGATAACTTGGTCTGGCGTGTTGGTACGCGCGCGCTTTGCTCGAAAAATGATCGGCAAAATTGCTCACACGGCCCCTTTAAGGAACCGCGGGCGGACGAACGCGGGTGGCGTAAACCGATTCCACGAGGGCGTAAAACCGCTCATAAAACCGCGCCTCCGAAACCATTTTGACGCCCACTTTGACCAAGGCGTCTTCGGCGGCGTTCACCGGCAGAGAAATCGCGCCCAAGGCGCCGACCCCTAAGCTGGCGGCGTTGGCGTTGTGTTTCGTCGCCAAATGATCTTCCCACGCCGTGACGTACAATTGCGTGTGCCCGGGGTGCGAAAAATCCTGCGAGCAATCGACGGAGACGAGCAAATCGACCTCGATGCCGTGGCTCGGTTGAGTAAACTTGCGTGCGCTCAGGGTCAATTTTTCGGTCACCACCACAAATCCTTGACTCAACAGTGCCTGCCGCGCCGCCTCACAGACCGCCTGCGGCGGCGCGTCGAAATCTCGGCTGTATGGGCTGTTGATGTTGAAGAGCTCTTGGGTAAACACCGGTTGATCTTCCACCTTCCGTGAACGATCCAGCGGGGTGCACGCCCCCACCACCGCGCCGAGGACGATGAGAACGAGCGTTCGTCGCAATGCACTGGTAACCATGAGTCGTGTCCTCTTATGAGCTGGGGACATTGTAACGCGCTAACGCGCCGACGCCGAATTCGGGGCAGTGATCGGCGAGCGATGTCGCTCGAGCCGGCCAGCCCCCACCAAACCGGGGTGGTCGCAACGCTGGGTGAGAGGAGCCCACTTGGGGACTGGGCGGCGCACACAACGCTCAGCACTCTTGAGCCCTAGGGTTTTTTAACCGTCTGACTCAACCCGTCCAGGGAACGCGAACGTCCGACCGTGGATGAGCATGGCCTGCGACGCCTGCTGCCCCGAGCGCGACTGTGGGCAAAGGTCATAGGCGGGCGTCAACGACAACTGACTGCCGTTCCAGAACGCCGCGTGGTTACGCGCATGTTCATCGATGTTGCCACTGAGTATGTTGAAAACCATCCGCGAAAACAGTTCACGCAGCGTGGCTTTGGGCGCGCTGAATCGATGACGAATGATTTCCGCGAGCGTCTCATAGCTCGCATACGCGGCCATCCTTTCATCCAGTTCAAACAAGGTTAGCGCGGAAACCATGGCGCGCCTACGCCAGTGATCCCGCTGGGCCACTCGATCAAACCGCTCAATCACCAACACGTCTTTTCCCAGGGCCGTGCGCGAGCTCCTTCGAAGTGCCGCCCACGTGGGATCCGCGCTGTGAGGAGTAATAAGCGGCGACAAGGGGTGTGTAGGCAGTGCCCGCGTGATCCCGCAGTGACCGGGGGTGCTGTGACGCGCATTGGGCGTAGGGGAGACTGCAGGTTGGGGGGTTAAGGCCCAACCTGCATTTTGATGCAGCAGCAACGGCATGGCTCAAATCGGAGGCGTCCCGACCCACGGTCAGAACCATGACGTTATGCAGCCTTCTCGACAGAATCCCCAAATCACGACCAAGGGCCTATGTTCCCTGGGCCATAACCGAAGACTCTAGTTCCTAGTAAGCAAGACCCGTGCCAAGATTGCCGACCCATTTGGGGCCTTTGAGAGTCCATTGGCGGCGAGCGGTCGGCAAATATTCGCCTATTGGGGCGGCCATTGACGCAGGGCGGTAAAAATCTGCCGTCGGCCAGGCATTGGGGCGAGCGGTCCTTCCGGCAACGGTACCCACCTCCCGTACCCGAGCCAGTACACTAGCGCGATGAAGTGTTTACCCCATCCACCCCGACTCCGCGCCTTGGGGCGAACCGGCCTCCTCCTGTTGTGGATCTCCTCGAGCGCGCTCTGCCTGGCAACCCCCTCGCCCAGACTCGAGCCGATCCCGACCGCAACGCCCGACGCCACCCAAAACCCAGAGGCCGACCCGAATCCGGAGGCGGCGGACACGCCCATGGATCAAGATGAGGGCCTAAACCCCGCCTTCAACGCGGCGTTGAGCGCGCCCATCGCCAGCGATCAATATTGGGACGCCTTAGCGCGCTGTGAAACCAATTCGCGCTGGAATCGGGACGGCAAATGGGGTGGCGCACTGGGGATCTACATCAAAACCTGGAAGATTTACGGCGGCTTGGAATTTGCGCCCCGCGCCGGTCTGGCCAGCCGCCTCGAACAAATCGAAGTCGCCAATCGCATCGCCACGCTGGGCTACACGAGCCCCAGTGGATTTCGATTCAAGCCCGTGGGCTTTCGCGCCTGGGGCTGCGCCTTGCGAATGACGCCGCCGGTCTTGGTGTGGCATCGCACGCACACGCTGCTCATTGAAGCGCTCAACCACGAACTCTCCGATGACCATCGGACGGAGTTGCTCGCCGCCCTGGGCGCGCGCCCCTCCACCGAATGGTCCGCGGACTGGGATACCCAGGTGCAGGCGCTGCTCACGCGCTACCGCAGTGGATTGGGGTTCGAGGATTTAGGACTCTACAAACCCCACCGCCGCTTAACCCCCAACGCCCTGAGCCGCAGCCACCTCACGGTGATCGGCCAACCAGACCCACCGCCTGAACCATGACCCACGCCCTCACGACCCACTCTCTGTGGCGCGCCACACGCGCCGGCCTCGAACGCTTGAGCTTCGCAACCCGGCTTGCGCTGTTGGTCGGTGCGCATGGGGTGTTGGCGCTGTGGCTGTGGCGTCAGCCGCAACACGGGTGGGCCAGCCTTGCGCTGTCGATCCCCATCACCTCGCTGGCCCTCGGAGCGCTGCCCCCCACGCACCACCGCCTGCTGCGCGTGCTGCGCGGCTTGGTCATCGCGGCCTTATACGACACCAACCTGACCTTCGCCACGTATTACGGCCGATTCGTCAGCGTCAGCGAATTGCGTTTATTAGCCAACAATTCCCTCGTGGAATTGGGCGCGAGTCTGGCGCTGTATTTCAACTGGTCTGCCGTGCTGGCCGCCGTCGCGCTGGCGCTGCTGTGGGACGCGTTGATTGAGTTTCACCCCTCCCCCGACACCCATCAATCCGAGTCCTTGTTCATCGGACCGCGTGCGGCCAAAAAACGCGGGCTTGCCGCGGCGCTGTGGCTGGTGAGCCTTCTGACGCTCAAGCTGGAATTTCAACCGCTCGCGCTCATGGACCCCATGGCGGATTACGTGGCGACCATTGCGGCGTATCAGCTCGACCGCGTCCTGCATCGCAGCCCAGCGCCCATTGTTCGCGCGCAAGCCGCCCTGCCCGACGCGCCCCCGCCGCCCTTCGACATCATTTACATCATCGGCGAAAGTTTTCGGGCGGATCGGTTTCCCCCTCAGCCCAGCGCCCGACCCGTCACGCCGTTTTTAAGTCACGTCGCTCTGCCGCATGTGTATTTCAGCAACGTTTCCAGCCACGGCGATTGCACGGGGCGCTCGGTGCCGTATTTGATGGTCGAACCCAAAGCGCCCTTGCACCGCAATTTGTATCGACAGCCGACCCTCTTTCAATACGCCAAAGCGGCCGGCTTCGAAACCTCTTTTATTTATTCCAATGAGAACGATTGGAACGAATTTGTGACGGGCGCGATTGATCATTTGTATCGCAATCGAGAGCTGAACCACGCGACGGGCGACTGGTTGTTTAACGACGATCGGGCGATGTTGCCCACCATCACGGCGCAACTGCACGAACCCAAACCGCAATTCATCGTCATTGAATCCTATACCAGTCATTGGCCCTACGCCGATCGCTATCGCTCGTGCGCCAACTGCCGCGTCTATCGTCCCGACAACCAGGGCGAGCCAATGCCCTTTGCCGAACGCTACCGACAACCGATCACCAACAGTTACGATAACGCGATTTTGTATTTTGACCATTTTTTTGAGAGCGTCGTCCACGAGATCAAAAAACCGACGCTGGTCATTTTCACCTCCGATCATGGGGAATCGATCGGCGATCAAGGGCGCTGGGGACATTGCTCCCAAGGTCCGGAACAAATGAAAGTGCCGTTGATGTTTATCGCCAGCACCCCAGAGGTGGCGACGCTGGCGCGTTTTGGCGACCTGGCCGCCAAACAAACCCTTCCCCTGAGTCACGCCCAGTTGTTTAAAACCGTGTTGCAGTTTTTGGGCTATACACAGACGCCGATCGGTTTAGACTACCCGCCCAGTGTGTTCGAGGTGCCCAACGACGGCGTGGCCGATCGAACGGTTCTGGTGTCGGAAATCGGGCTGGGACAAGACCCCGTGAGCATCGCCCACCTCAACGCCCACTCCGAGATCACTCAAATCGTCACCGAGCAACCTCATGAGACACACCCCTAAGCGTTCGCGGGCATCGCGCCATCCGCTGGCGTTGAGTTTAGGCGCCTTGGTCACCGGCAATCGCGCGCTCATCGTGACCGCCCGCTCCATCCAGGAGGCGGTCCACGTGGACCACTTCGATCTCACCCACGGCTTGCCCACCCATCCCTATCACCACGAAGGCGCGTGGGCGCTGGGCCGATACCTCAACAGCCCGTGGGCACGACCCACCTCGCTGACGCAGGCCTTGGAATTGATCGACACCGTCACCGCCGCCGCTTTAGAGGGCGCCCGACGCGGTCTGGGAGAAATCGTGGCGCGACACGCGGGCGCACTCCATTGGCTGGCGATCAAAGCCTGCCCACCGTGGCCCGAGGACGTACTGGCGCGTCTACACGACCTTCGCCTGCAAACGCAGGCGGACGGCATCCTGTATCGAAAGGCCTTGGCCGCCGCCGCGACGGAACTGGGTTTGACGGTGGTCGAGGTCGATCCGACCTCGGTGTTCGAACAATTAAACCAGCGCTTGCCGTTCGCTCTGGCGCCGGATCACTTTAAAACCGTGAGCCGTCCGCACGGCGCCGGTTGGACCAAAGACCACCAACTGGCGATGATGAGCGCCTGCCTGGCACAATTGAGCCCCGGACGCTGAGCGTCCGGATTTTTTGACCGCCCTGGATTTGAATCGGAGATCGTTTATGAGCAACGCGTTAACACGGAGGATCACACGGTGAGCGTTCCGCAATTATTGGTTCACGACCGAGAAGACAACGTCGCCGTCGTGGTCGTCGAGGATTTGAGCGCCGGGACCGAGGCCTTGTGCGTCGTCACCGACGACAACAGCGATTTTACCATCACCGTATTGAGCGACATCCCCATTGGCCACAAGGTCGCTCTCAAAGACCTCAAGGTCGGCGACTCGGCCATCAAATACGGCGAAGACATCGGCAAAATCGTCGCCCCCATTGCGCGTGGCGAACACGTGCACGTTCACAACCTCAAAACCCGACGTTGGTAATCCATCATGAATTATGACACTCGAAAAATCTGGGGCTATCGTCGCGAAAACGGTCGCGTGGGCGTTCGCAATTATGTGGCCATTCTGCCCGTCGACGACATCTCAAACGCCGCCTGTGAAGCGGTCGCCGCGAACATTCAAGGCACGCTGGCGCTGCCCCACGCCTACGGCCGTCTGCAATTCGGCGCCGACTTGGACCTGCATTTTAGAACCATGATCGGCACCGGCTCCAACCCCAATGTGGCCGCGTGCATTGTCATCGGCATCGAACCGGGTTGGACCCAACGCATCGTGGACGGCATCGCCAAAACCGGCAAACCCGTGGCCGGCTTTTGGATTGAGGGCAATGGCGATATTGCAACCATTGCAGCAGCCTCGCGTAAAGCTAAAGAGTTTGTGCATTTTGCCACCGCGCAAGTGCGCGTCGAATGCCCATTAACCGACGTGTGGGTGGCCGCCAAATGCGGCGAATCCGACACCACAACGGGATTGGCGTCGTGCCCCACCGTCGGCAATATGTACGACAAGCTCGTTCCATTGGGTCTATACGGTTGCTTTGGCGAGACCTCTGAACTGACCGGCGCCGAGCATTTGGCGGCGGCGCGAGCCGCCACGCCCGAAGTGCGTGAGAAGTTCATGCGCACCTGGCAGGCCTATCAAAACGACGTCATTGAGGCGCACAAAGATTCGGATTTGTCGGAAAGCCAGCCCACCAAAGGCAACATCGCCGGTGGTCTCACCACCATCGAAGAAAAAGCCCTGGGGAATCTTCAAAAGATCGGCAAACACATCCAATACATCGACGTGTTGGAACCCGCTGAAGCGCCTCAAAAAGGCCCCGGCTTGTATTTTATGGACACCTCCTCCGCAGCCGCCGAATGCTGCACCCTGCAGGCGGCCGCCGGCTACGCCATTCATATTTTTCCGACTGGCCAAGGCAACGTCATCGGCAACCCCATCATGCCGGTCATTAAAGTGACGGGCAATCCGCGCACCGTTCGCTTGATGTCCGAACACGTCGACGTCGACGTCTCGGGCATTGTTCGTCGTGAGATGACCATTGCGCAGGCCGGCGATGCCCTCATTGACATGATCGTCGAGACCGCCAATGGACGCGTCACCGCGGCCGAGGCGCTCGGGCACCGCGAATTTGTGATGACCAAACTCTACCGCAGCGCTTAGCCATGTCGGATGCGGTGGTGTCGATTGACGAGGCCTTTAACCTGGCGTTTCAGGCCTTGCTCAATCTAGGCGTCAGCGACGCCATGGCCCGCTCCACCGCCAAGGCCTTGGTCGCCGCTGAAATCGACGGCCAAGCGGGCCATGGGTTGGCGCGTGTGGCACCCTATGCGTTGCACGTTCGCTGCGGCAAAGTAAATCCCACCGCCGTCGCCACCGCAACCGTCCTGTCGCCGGCGGCCATAGCAATCGACGCGCACGGCGGACTGGCTTATCCGGCGATTGATTTGGCGATTGAGCGTTTGCCGGCCATGGCGCAACAAAACATCATCGCCGTCGCCGCGATTCGCCACTCGCACCACTTCGGTCAAGCCGGCGCGCACGTCGAGCGATTGGCCAATCAGGGCTTAGTCGCGTTGATGTTTGGCAACACCCCGAGCGCCATGAGCTTGTGGGGTGGCACGCAGCCGTTGTTGGGGACCAACCCACTCGCCTTTGCCTGCCCGCAACCCGACGCCGATCCCTTGGTCATTGATCTGGCGTTGTCGGTGGCGGCGCGTGGAAAAATTCAAGCGGCTCGCAAAAACCACGCACCCATCCCCGAAGGCTGGGCATTGGATGCACAAGGCAATCCCACAACCGATCCCGAGCGGGCGCTGCAAGGATCCTTGCTGCCCATCGGTGGGCCCAAAGGCGCCGCGTTGGCGTTGATGATTGAAATTCTGGCCGCGGCGCTGACCAACAGTCAGTTCGCTTTCGAAGCGTCTTCTTTTTTTGACGACGCCGGTGGCCCTCCGCACGTGGGTCAACTGCTCATCGTCATCGACGGCGAGCGCCTATCCCAGGGTGGGTTCACGGCGCGACTGCGCGCGTTGTTCGAGGCGGTGGCCAGCGACGCGGGCGTGCGCTTGCCCGGCAGCAAACGCCTGCGTTGCCGAGCGCGCGCACGCGCGCAGGGGTTGACGCTGTCCCAGTCCCTGCTCAACGACCTGCGCCAACTCGCGGGGAGTCCCGCGCGCGTGTCGGATTCCAACGCCGTCGGCGCCAGAGGCGCCGACGGGCTCGTCAACGGGCCTGTGGATTAGACAAAGCTCACCGCTTTCGACAAAGGCAACGCGCGCACACGTTTTTGAGTGGCGGCGAACACCGCGTTGGCCACGGCTGGGCCGATGACCGCGGTTGAGGGTTCGCCGACGCCGCCGGGCGTTTCGGTGCTGTTGATCAGGTGAACGGCCAGTTGCGGCGTCTCATTGATTCGCAGCACGCGATAGTTGTGAAAGTTGCTTTGTTGCACTTGGCCCTGCGTCAAGGTGATTTCACCCCACAACGCCGCACTGAGTCCAAAGACCATGCCGCTGGTCATTTGGGCTTCGACGATGCTGGGGTTAATCATCTGACCACAATCCACCGCGCAGCTGACTTTGTGGATTTTGACTTGCCCATTGATGAGCGACACTTCGGCGACTTGGGCCACGTAGGTGCCATAACCTTCCATCAAGGCGATGCCTTGATAATGCCCACTGGGCGCCTGTCCCCACCCCGCCAGTTTGGCGGCTTCTTCCAAGACTTTGCGCGCGCGGGGTTGCTTGCTCAGCAGTTGATGACGAAAGTCGTAAGGGTCTTTATTTTGAGCGTGCGCGAGCTCATCCATAAAGCTCTCGACCACAAAGCAGTTGAGCGAGTGACTGACGCTACGCCAATAACCGACATTAATCCCAATCTCGTGACGCAGATAATTGACCGACACGTGGGGGACATCGTACAGATAGTTCGCGGCCGCTTCGACGGCGAATGGATCCACCATTTTTTCAACCACGGGCGGAAACATTCTGGCCGTGATCGATGGGCTCACCAGTTTTAACTCAATCGCCTGCACTCGACCGTCCGGCGCCAGTGCCGCCGTGGCCATATCCAAGGCCGGCGGACGATACGCGTCGTGCGTCATATCGTCTTCGCGCGTCCAAATGACTTTAACCGGCGCGCCGATCGCTTTGGAGGCTTCGGCGGCGGCGGGAATAAAATCGACTTCCAAGCGTCGACCAAAGCCGCCCCCCAGGAAGGTGGTGTGAATGTTCACCTGCTCTGGTTTCAGACCCACCGCTTGCGCGACCGCGCTTTGCGCCATCAATTGCACCTGGGTGCCCACGTACACATCGCAGTGATCGTTCTTAAAATCAGCGGTGCAGTTCATCGGCTCCATGGTGGCGTGCGCCAACAAGGGCAACTGATAGGTCGCGGTAACGACTTTTTTCGCGTTCTGAATCGCCGCCGCGGCATTGCCATCCTGGCGCGCCGATTGACCGGGGCCGGTCGCGGTCGCGAGTCCTTTTAAAATGGCGGCGTTGTCCAATTGCGCGTTGGCACCGGCTTCCCAAACCACCTTGACCGATTGCCGCGCTTTCACGGCTTGCCAATAATGATCGGCCACCACCGCGACCCCATTCGACGTGGTCACCACTTTCACGTTGCCCGGCAGTTGCGCGGTGGCGCTGGCGTCCACGGATTTCACCGTGCCGCCCAAGGTGGGCGACTGAATAAAACTGGCGTATTTCATATTGGGCAATTTGACGTCTAAGCCAAACTGCGCCGAGCCGTCCACCTTCGCGGGCGAATCCAAACGGCGATGGGGTTTGCCAATGACCGTCAGTTGATCGGACGATTTGGGCTTCACGTCCTTAGGCGCCGCGAGCGCCGACGCGGCTTCGGCCAACTCCCCAAAGGTCCTGCTTTGGCCTTGCGCGTTGGTGATTTTCCCGTCCGCGACGATCAAGGTTTTGACGTCGACTTTCCATTGATTGGCCGCCGCCGCCAACAGGCGCGCGCGCGCCTCGGCCCCGGCTTGACGCAGTTTTGTCCACCCCTCTCGAATACTCGTGCTGCCGCCGGTCACTTGCGAGCCCAACAAGGTGTTGATGTATTCCATGCCCGCCGGTGCAAATTCAACCGTCACGCGGTCTAATGGAATCGACAACTCCTCCGCAATCAAGGCGGGCAGAGCCGTAAACACGCCCTGGCCCATTTCGGATTTATCGATGACGATGACGACCGAATTATCGGCGCCAATTTTAAGCCACGCGTTGGGCTGACCGCCGCCTTTGGCGTTGGCCACCTCACCCGGCTTCGCGCAGGCGTTGAGCGAGATGCCGATGAGCAGCCCACCGCTGGCGAGCACGGACGATTTTAAAAACTGTCGACGATCGACGAGCGAGCGCGTCTGGTTGCTGTTCATGCGGCACCTGTGTTTTTCATGAGGTCTGCGGCGCGGTGAATGGCCGCTCGAATGCGCGGATACGTGCCGCAGCGGCATAGGTTGCCCGCCATCGACTGATCAATCTCCGCGTCCGTGGGATTGGGATTTTTTTGCAACAGCGCGGTCGCTGCCATGATTTGTCCCGATTGGCAGTACCCACACTGCGGCACATCGAGTTCCAGCCAAGCCCGTTGCACCGGGTGGGAGCGATCGGCCGACAAGCCTTCGATGGTGCGAATCTCTTTGCCAGCGACGTCGGAGACTTGGGTGACGCAGGAGCGAATGGCCTCGCCATTGACGTGCACCGTGCACGCACCGCACAGCGACATGCCGCAGCCAAACTTCGTGCCCGTCATTCCCAAATGATCTCGCAACACCCACAACAGTGGCGTGTCGGGAGCGGCGTTCGTATCCACGTTCTGCCCATTAATTTTTAAAGTCAGCATCGTTCACCTCAGGTGACCACAATCGGCCGTGTTCAAGAAAGAGTAGACAGTCCATAACCAACATTGAGCCTGGTTGCGCTCGGGTCGTGGCCTAGTCTAGCGCGTTATTTTTACAATCGAAACACCCGCACGCGCCCCGCCGCCATGGGCAGAAGGCGGCCCGGCGGATCTAAAAGCCTGATTATGAAGCGAGGAGATTTGCTGCACCGCCAGAGCGGCGCGTTCACGGTTACGCAGAGCGCCTAAGCCGGGCCTCAAACCACAAGGGCACAGCGCCCAAACACAAGACCAGCACCCCTCCCAGCGCGCCGACGCCGGTGTAGGAGACGCTCGAGTACAACAGATAACTGGCGATCACAACAAACAGTATGGGCGTCAGTGGGTACAGCGGCACTTTGAAAGCGGACGGAACCTGTGTGTTGCGCCGACGCAGAATAAACACACTCAAGCCCGTCAACACAATAAAAAACCAAAACACCGGCGCGGTGTATTCAACCACCGCCTGAAACCCGTTTCGGGTCCACCCCGCCAAAAGCACCAACCCAATCGAAATAATGGCCTGTATCAACAACGCGCGACGTGGCGCGCCGATCCGATGCCAATGCCCGAGCCAGGCAAACAAGCGCCAATCTTGGCCGACGGCGAAATTGGAGCGCGCGCCAAAGAAAATCGTGGCGTTGACGGATTTCATGCATGAAAAGGCCACGATGATGGAGAGCACGCTGGCGGCCCGCGCGCCAAAGGCCGCATTGAATAAACTGGCGGCCGGCGCTTGCGATTGGGCGACGCCCTGCACGCCCAATCCCCACAGATACGCGCCATTGACCACCATGTACAAGGCACACACCACGCCAATGCCGACGATCAGACCGCGCACCACGCCCCGTTGGTCGCGCGCTTCGGCGGACAAATACGCCGCTTCGTTCCAACCGCCGTAGGTCAGCAACACAAAAATCATCGCAAACCCAAACCCTCCCCAACTGGCGGGCGCGTCTGCAGCCACCGTCGCGGCGTGGTTCGAATGCGCCATCCCTCCGGCGCACAGGATCACGGCGATGAACAACAACTCCACAATCAAAAACCCGTTTTGGGTGGTTTTGGCGAGATTGACGCCACTGGCATTGACACCACTGAGCGCCACCACGGCAATGAGCGCCAAGACCGTGGAGGCCATGGGCAGTCCCGGAAACAACGGCGCCAAATAATCGCCCATGGCGATCGCCAAGCCCGCAATCGATCCGGTCACAATCACCGTCGCGCGCGCCCAGGCGTATAAAAACGCAATGGAGCGTCCAAACGCTTCTTTGATGAAGTGGTATTCGCCACCCACATGCGGATACGCCGTGGCAAGTTCCGCGTAGCACAGCGCCCCAACAATCGAGGCCAAGCCGCCAAAGGCCCAGGCCAACAAAACCGCGGTCACGGAGCCGAGCGATTGCGCGACCAGCGCGGGCGTTTTGAACAACCCCGCGCCGACGACAGTGCCGACGATGAGCGATACAATATCGAAAGTTGATAAAACACGTTGAGGTTGTGATGCGCTCATCTTCTGATCCTGAGTCCATTAATCGTCGCCGGCCGACAGGGCTAAGACACTTATGGTTCTTGGTGCTCGGTCTACTGTTGAGCGCCTCGATCTCGGCCGCTGAAATCCATCATCGCTATTTTTACACATCTGACGGCATACGATTGCATTATCTCGAGGCCGGCACGGGCGAGCCGGCGATTTTATTTGTGCCGGGATGGCTGATGCCGGCGGCGATCTTTGAGTCCCAACTCAAGGCCTTATCCGATCAGCATCGAGTGGTTGTTTTCGATCCGCGCTCACAAGGCCAATCGGACGTCTACCGCGGGTCACACCGCGCCGAGCTGCGCGCGCGCGACATTCACGAATGGGTCACGGCAGTACACGCGCAGGGCTTTGTGTTGGCGGGTTGGTCCTTAGGGGTCATGGAAGGACTGGATTACGTCCATCGCTATCAGCCGACCGACTTACGCGGGTTAATCCTGATCGACAACTCCATCGGTGAGGGCACACCGCCGCCCGCCACGCCGAGCGCGCCCGGCCCCAAGTTGGATCACAAAACCTATTTGCATCGATTCGTGCGCAGCATGTTTAAAACCCAGCCGAGCCCTGCGCTATTGGACACCATCGACGCCTCGACCTTACAGGTGTCGGAGCGGGTGGCGGCGGAGTTGTTGGCCAAGCCGTACCCACGCGAGTACTACCGACAAAGCTTACTGTCGGCCCACGTGCCCACCTTGTATGCGGTGACGGCCCACTTAAAATACCAAGCCGACGCCCTGCTCCAAGACGACCCCAACGCGCGCGTGGCGATCTACCCGCACGCCGGACACGCGCTGTTCGTCGATGAAGCGGCGCAGTTTAATGCGGACGTGGCGCGTTTTGTGGCGACGCTGTCGGAGCACTCGCCGCCGCTTTCCGCCCCACAATAAGGGCCGATCCGGCTTTTTTCTCATAGCCGATTCGAAACGGCAGCGACCCTTTACTCGGGTGCGTGGCGTATTCCTCGATGAACGCGCGCGCCTCTGGGCTGTGCGCCCAAATCCGCTGCGGGTCGGTGAACTGACCATACAAGGTGACGCTGTACAGATCGTGCAGCTCTTTAACGCTCAAGCCCGTTTCGTCTTGAACCACCAACGGCGGCGGCGATTGGCGAATCATCTCGGCCAAAGTGCTGAACGATGGATTTTGCAATAAGTGCGACGCGGATTTGAGAAACAACACGTCCGACAAATTAGCCTTCAGAAAATCCGCCGACATGGGATGAGCCTTGAGGCCGGGATTGGAGAGATTGATCGTCAGATAATCAATGGTGACGGCGCGACCATCGTCTCGGACGGCGTTGAATCGCAAGCCCACTGGTTTGATTTTAAATTCGGTGCCCTCACTGACCAACTCTCCGGTGGGCGAAAACGTGAGCACTTCAACGTTGACAATATTGGCGCCCGCAAACCCTATCGAATACGTCAACAGCTTAATAAAGCGCGGTCGAGCGCCGTCTTTGCCATTCAGTTCATTGGTTTTATAAAACCCCAAATAGGCAAAGGAGTTGAGCATCTCGCACTCGCGGCGCTCGGCCGCCTCCGTGCCCTTTTCGCCTTTTTCCAAGAGTTGGTATTCGGGGATTTGATCCGCAACCAGCGTGAGGTGAGCGGCGTTCGGAAACAGCGCCAGCGCAGTAACCGCATCGGGACCCGAAAACAAGTACAACACGGGTCGCGCCTTCGCGTCCGCGAGTTCGGTTTTGCTCCACGCGGCAATGGGCTCAATAAACGCGTGACGGTAGTGCGCTTTGAGATCATCGAAATGGGGACACTGCACCGTCGTCAATGACACAAAATCCGGATTGGTATCCTGCGCATGAACGTTAACCGCAATCAACACACCCACCATCGCGAGAATGGGTTTCAGTGAACCCGTTATCATCCTAAACATTTGAATTCCTGACAGAGTTAGCCGTTATTGTCGTATAAATGTCCCGTCGAGCGATGCCATCAACGCCCCAGCGAAGCGCAACCCGGTGCGCCCAAGACGTTCACTCCATGATCAAAACGGGAACGGCCTCATTATACGCCATCCCCGCCGAAACGCCGGCTCGATTCGGCGCCCCAGACATAATAACTAACTGATTTTCATAAATTTAATTGTCAAAGGACGAACAGTCGGCCGGCGCACGCCACCCGGCGTGGACTGCAGGCGCCCTCCGGGACACCACGCACCACCCCTCCCATCACCGCTTCGCGGTGGCAATGGGGATGGCCCAGGAATGAACTAAGGATGGACTAGGGGCTGCTTGGGGATGGCCTGGGGTGGACGGGATTGCCGCGATTTTGCACGGCGTGCCTCAGGGCGCCGAGATCAGCCGGCAAAGTGCGCCGCCAGCGCGCGGGTGACCCGCTCGGCGATGTCCTCAGACGTCGTCTGCTGAATAATCGCTACGCATTCCTTGATCATGTTTTCTGCGAATAAATCAAGGTCAAACAGCTCATATTCGAACCGATCGTGCTCACAGCGCAACGGCTCTTGAACGCTGCGCACCACGCTTTGGCGCTTTAGGCGCTCCACACACGACGGCGACACTTTCATAGACCCACCCAACGCGACACTGCCATTTACACCGATTTTTATCGATTCGACTCAACACGCCGTGTTGGATCGACGCCCACCGGCGCGAGGCCCCATGAGAAACCCCAAGCGGTCTATTTACAGGGGCAACCCGATTACATTAGCATGAGCTGATAAACGCTGTCATGACCACTGATTGAATTTGAACATAGGGCATAAGACCGTTTGCGGGCTGGGGCGACGAGCGGCACAACAGGGGATCGGCAACCAGACCATGGCGATACTTCTTACATGGGAGCCCAATGGCACCGTCGCCTATTTTTCTGACGAAGTCCGCTTCGCAGATTATCAGGCGGTTCATGCCGACTATATCAGCGACCCTCGCGTACACACCGTGAGCTACACGATTTTTGTGTACCAATCCGGTTCACACTTTAATTTCGAACCCATGGATCTGGATCGCATGGCCTCCTTGGAAAAAGAAACCTTGACCCCGTTGCGCAAAGTGCTGTGGGCCGTGGTCACTCATGACCCGGAAATCACCAACACCTTATCCAAGATATTCTTCGAAAACCCCATCTACGTGTGTGAGACCCTTGAACAGGCCCGCGGCTATATTCACACGCTGCTGGGTTTAAACAACGACACGCTCAACGAGTCCCAAAAAATCGTCAAGCAACTGATGCACCTCGACGACCCAAACCCCATCGTGAATTAATGCCCTGGCCCTTTAATGGCCATGCTAAACTGAAGCGAGCGTGGCGACACGCGCCCCAACCAACGCACACCGCAAAGAGAGCGCACATGAACCGTTCCATGATCCGACTTGGTTTCCTATTCCTGTGCGCGCTGTTGGCGCTGCCAAGCCACGCGCAAACGACCACAACCGCCAACGACCTGGAACGATCACTGGTGGGCTGCTGGAAGGGACAACTGCAGTACCGCGACTATAAAAGCGGAAAAACGTATGCGCTTCCACTGCGCACCGAGATTAGCGCGATTAACGACGGCGTGACCTTTTTGAAACAGTCGGTATTTGATGAAGGCAAAAACCGACCGCAGGTCTACATCACGACGCTGTCCATGTTCAACAAATCGGGCACCGCCATTACCACGACGGGGTATCGCGCCGGGCAAGACGTGGAGACCGACCACGCCGACGTGGTCGTCGATCACTACACCGATCGATCGCATTGGAGCGAGAGGTACACGTCGACCGGGATGGACGACAACCAAGCCGCGCAAATTCGTGTGACCGTGGTTTTAACGGGCGATCAGTTGGTTTCCACCAAAGAAGTGAAGCCGCAAGCGAACCCGGCGTCGGACTGGATTGTGCGAAACAGCGCGACGGTCAACCGCCAAAGCAGCTGCACGCCCTAGTCGGGCGCGCGTGCACACCGAGCGGCGCGCCTTTAGGCCTGCGGGATCGCAGGTCGCGGTCGCCGTTCGGACACCACAATGAGCGCCACGGTGAGCGCCAACAACACCAGCGAGGCCTCAATGCGGCCTAAGGCCAAGCCTCCCTGGGCTATGGGCTTGTCCAAAAAATCACCCAACACCGCTCCCAGCGGGCGCGTGAGCACAAAAATGACCCAAAACAGCAGCACCCGAGAGACCTTGGTCGTGAAATAGAGAATCGTCGCCAAGCCAATGAGCCCGCCAAAGACCACGGCCGCGTTCACGAACCCAAACCCTTCGGTATCGGCCAACCAATCGCCCAGTGCGGTGCCCAGCGTCTGCGAGGCCATAATCGTGATCCAATAATGCAGCTCCGCCTTCGAGGACGTCACGCTGTCCATCGAGGTGGTGCCGACGCGCCACCACCACACGAACAAAGACGCCAAGAGCGCCGACAACAAAATGAGCGACCCCCCGAAATAGCCCACGCCTAAGCTGCGATCCGCAAAGTCCGCCAGCGTGGTCCCGACCGTCGTGGTGGCCATCATCGTCAACCAATAGATCTCGGGCCGATAGGTTTTTGATCGCATTTGCAGATAAACCGTGACGGCAAAAAACGAGGCGAAAATAACCGAGCCCAAGGCATACCCCGCCTCCAGCGTCATGGAGACCGCATCGCCGGCGGTTTCCCCTAAGGTGGTGATGCCGATTTTGATTGCCCAGAACAGCAGCGTGACCGCCGGCACCTTGAGCACACCCAGCGTCGAATCCTGGGCGTGGACGTCTTGTTCATCAACCATACATACCCCTGTCGTTTTGAAGGATCGCCTGACCCCGTTTGGCACACGGCGATTACTATACACGTCGCGATGAACTCGTTGCCACCCGGCGCCGCCTGCTGCTGGACGCCGCAGCAGGCGCGCTCTGGCGCCTTAACCGATCGGTGCAAGCAATCCGAATACCCGTGTTGGCAGCCGCACCCATTGGGCGGTCGTTGCGGCACGGGTTTGATTTTAAATCCGCATCCTCCCGGTGACGAATCGGCGGACGGGATGCGATGGGGCAAATAAAAAATCCAGTATGATACGGACTGTCACCGCTGTTCAAATCGGAATGTAGAGAGAACCATGCTGAAACGACTGACCATCACGCTGGGTGTTTTAGGGCTGTGGGGGGCTTGTGTTTCGAGCCAAGCCCTCGACTGGCGGTTGGTGGGCACGAGCAATAAAGTCAACGTGTACATCGATCACGACTCGATCAAAACCAAACAAGACAGCGTGCGCGTGTACGGGTCGCGCGATGTGGAGGAGTCGACGATTAATTTGTGGGTGATGTTCGATCAGCTGGCAGAGCCCAGTTACAAATCGTTTAAAGCGCAATTGCTCATTGACTGCAATCGCGCCACGGTTTCGTATTTGGCCACCGCCATGTACAGCGGCCTCAACGGCAATGGCGAACTGGTGAAAAGCAACTCCACGCCTAGCCCCGTAAAACCCATCATCCCGGGGTCGATGGATGCGAAAATATTTGAGGCCAGCTGCGATCAGAAACTGTGAGGCGCGGGCGGCACTGGCTTATAGGCGCTTCGTGAGTTCCAAGCGCACGGTGCGCGGCTCCAGCGGATGGAGGTGCACGTCCGCTTGTCCGATCGGCGCTTCCGTGGGCAAGCGGTCCACGTAATAATATTCCATCGCGTTGGCGGTCGAATTTAAAATATTAAACAGGGATAATTTGAGTTCGGTCGAGCGATTAATGGCGTAGCGCAGTGAGCCATTCCACTCCCGATACCCGTGCCCCACGAGCGGGTTCGGATCCGTGACCCCACTGGCGCAGGTCAGCGGCGCACCGAAGTCCGTTCGCACCGCGGCGTCGTTGCAGCCCCCGCTCGTCAGCGGAAAATTGCCCAGGTATCGCAGCTGCAGCGTGGCGCTCACGGTCGGAGTCGGGGTGTAATGAAGCGACAGCGAGCCGACCCCAAACGGGGCGTTTGGAATGCGGGTTCCCACGTGTCCCGTTCCATCGTCGTAGGGGGTTTCAAATTGAGCGTGCGCTTGGGAGTAATTGAGGTCGACGGCCACGCGGTTGACCTGGTAGCGCAACGACGTTTCAAAGCCCAGTCGGCTGCTCGCGGGCCCGACGGAGTCTTGACCCACGTCCGGGTCATAGGTTGTTGAGGAGGCCGATCGCAAATAAAAACCGATGATCGACCACTGCACTCGGCCATCCTCGGTGCGCCCCACGAGACCGCTGTCCACCCCTCGCTGCGGCGCCAACAACCGCGTGTCTTCGGACGCTCGGACGTCATTGCTGTGAAAAC
>Ga0164296_1000372_pt1 | contig 55129 bp, 60 predicted proteins | sample GEODES057metaG_FD_113533 | JGI IMG/M metagenome (GOLD analysis project Ga0164296, IMG submission 113533) | Dystrophic lake water microbial communities from Trout Bog Lake, Wisconsin, USA - GEODES057 metaG | ecosystem: Environmental > Aquatic > Freshwater > Lake | place: USA: Trout Bog Lake...
GATGCAGGAGCTCAAGGTGCCGCAGGTGCTCAAGGGGATGCAGGAGCTCAAGGTGCCGCAGGTGCTCAAGGAGATGCAGGTGCTCAAGGTGCCGCAGGTGCTCAAGGAGATGCAGGAGCTCAGGGAGCTCAAGGGGATGCAGGAGCTCAAGGTGCCGCAGGTGCTCAAGGAGATGCAGGTGCTCAAGGTGCCGCAGGTGCTCAAGGAGATGCTGGAGCTCAAGGTGCCGCAGGTGCTCAAGGAGATGCTGGAGCTCAGGGAGCTCAAGGGGATGCAGGAGCTCAAGGAGCTGCAGGTGCTCAAGGAGATGCAGGAGCTCAGGGAGCTGCAGGAGCGCAAGGAGATGCAGGTGCTCAGGGAGCGCAAGGAGATGCAGGAGCTCAAGGAGCCGCAGGAGCTCAAGGTGCTGCAGGAGCACAAGGAGATGCAGGAGCTCAAGGTGCTGCAGGAGCACAAGGAGATGCAGGAGCTCAAGGAGCTGCAGGAGCGCAAGGAGATGTAGGAGCACAGGGTGCAGCAGGTGCACAAGGAGATGCAGGTGCTCAAGGTGCTACAGGAGCGCAAGGAGACGTAGGAGCACAAGGTGCAGCAGGTGCGCAAGGAGCGCAAGGAGATGCAGGTGCACAGGGTGCTGCAGGTGCTCAAGGAGCGCAAGGAGATGCAGGTGCTCAAGGTGCGGCAGGTGCTCAAGGAGCGCAAGGAGATGCAGGTGCTCAAGGTGCTGCAGGTGCTCAAGGAGCGCAAGGAGATGTAGGAGCACAAGGTGCGGCAGGTGCTCAAGGAGCGCAAGGAGATGTAGGAGCACAAGGTGCGGCAGGTGGTCAAGGAGCAGCAGGTTCTGCAGGCGATAAAGGTCCTCAAGGCGACAAAGGAGCTCAAGGCGATCAAGGTCCACAAGGAACATTTGGCGGATTTGTTGGTCCCACTGGATGCATTTTAACATATGATGGGACACAGGTAACAGGAACTACTGGATTATCAATTATGAATGGTTTTACTGTAATAGGACTATCAACTATTGCAGATAGTAATACTATACAACCTGTAAGTTATAATAATACAAATGGTCAAGTTTCATATGGACAACTGAATTATGGACATTTTATTGGATTCCCTCGACTTCCCAATTATGCAACAGATGCCGATGCGAATACTGCCATTTCAAGTGATCCATTTTTTAATACACCCCAATCTGGACAACTATACTTTAATACAACAAGCAAGAAAATAGCAATTTATGATGGTACACAATGGAATCTAATTGGATAAATAATTGTACTACCTATGATCAATTCAAACTGAATGGATAATAGATAGAATGGCATTCCGTTCAAAGTTGGCTCGATACAACACAATTCAATGTCAACAAATCATGCCTGTTCCCGTTATACCTACTGCAAATATGGCAAAACAAGTTCCACAAGGAATTTGTCAAGTACCACCTACACCTGCACCGCCCCCACCACCTATTTATCCTATGCCATTCCCGCCGATTCCATCGAATCCGCTTGATCGAGATAATCTGATTCCACCGCCATGTCCATCACCACCCGAACGAATTAATGGTATGGTTGCTATTCCCTATTTTCCCTATCAAGCAGTCCCTCCAGAATTTATGCATCTACCTCCATCCTTTCCTCCCTTTATGGAAGGAACCTATCAACCGCCTATCCCGCCTCCTACATTATCATATGGAACGATTACCTCAGAACCATCTATTCACGAGGCCATTAAAATTATGAATTACCCGCCACCCACAGATCCATTAAGTGGGACCATTTTAACAAATGTAACAGGAAGTACACCTACGGGATACCTTCCATGCGATGGAATTGCTATATCAAGAACAATGTTTCCGACACTTTTCACAGCAATAGGCACACAATATGGTGAAGGTGATGGGAAATATACGTTTAATCTGCCAGATTTAGAGGATTTAAATGGAACAGGTATTTTTTACATTATTAAAATATAATCTCTAATTATATAATGTCTTATCCTCAGTATGGCGGTTACGGTTGTTATCAACCCTCTCCTCCTTCATGTTATCCACCTTGTCCTCCGCCTCCAGGACCACCAGGTCCGCCTGGTCCACCAGGTCAGCAGGGATACCCAGGTCCGCAAGGTAACCAGGGTGTAGCCGGTGTAACAGGTGTTATGGGACCAACTGGTGGTCTTGGTACTGGTGTGACTGGTTTCACAGGTACCATGGGTCCAACTGGTATGATGGGTCCAACAGGTGCAATTGGTACAGGTGTGACAGGATACACTGGTGTAGCAGGTCCTCAGGGTATCATGGGTCCAACAGGACAAATTGGTACAGGTGTAACAGGTACACAGGGTGCACAGGGTGCGCAGGGTGCACAGGGTGCTCAAGGTTTACAAGGTGCTCAAGGTCTGCAAGGTGTGCAGGGTCTGCAAGGTGTTGCAGGTGTGACAGGTTCACAAGGCGTACAGGGTCTGCAAGGTGTTGCAGGTGTAACAGGCTCTCAGGGTGCACAGGGTCTGCAAGGCGTTCAGGGTCTGCAAGGCGTTGCAGGTGTAACAGGTTCACAGGGTGCACAGGGCACAGCAGGTGCAACTGGTGCATGCGGCCTAACAGGTGCAATTGGTACAGGTGTGACAGGTACACAGGGTCCAACTGGTGCAATTGGTCCATTTGGTCCAACGGGTCAAATCGGAACAGGTGTGACAGGTCCAGCAGGTGATCGTTATTTGACGCAGTCAACACTCTATAATGGCGGCGTTCCATGCGGAACCACACTCAATCTTACCATTGGTACAGGTTTATCCTATACCTCTGGAAGCAGTGTGCGAATTTCGAATCTAACAGGTGTCCCCAGTGCAAATGACTCTATGGTGGAAGGTATTGTTCGATCCTACAGCCCTTCTACGGGTGCAATGGTTGTTTATAACCTTGTCAATTGCTATGGTCCATTCCCAACCCAGGTATATACTGTAAATCTGAGTGGAATTGATGGTGCAACAGGTGTGACAGGTTATACTGGTTATACAGGTGCAACAGGTGCGATCGGTACAGGTGTGACTGGTTATACTGGTGCGACAGGTTACACTGGTGCAACTGGTGCCATGGGAACGGGTGCAACTGGTGTGACAGGTCCAGCAGGCAATCGTTACTTTACCTCGACCACTTGGACATTTGGTGTTCCGCTAGCAGGTGATACCCCCAACATTAATGTGGATGCAGGCTTGTCTTACATGCAAGGAATGACGGTTCTGGTTACTAACCTATCAGGATCCTCCTTTCAGGCAACTGTTAATTCATATAATGCAACAACAGGTTCACTCGTGTTGTACCGCATTGCTAATATCATTGGAGGCTTCCCCAACGGTACGTACTATCTCAATTTGAATGGTGCTCAGGGCGCCACGGGTTTGCAGGGTCCAACCGGTCAGATTGGCACAGGTGCGACAGGTTTGACCGGTCCAGCAGGTGATCGTTATTTAACCTTCACTACTTCTCCATATAGTGGTGGTATTCCCATTCTGATGGGTACCATTAACTTTACAGTTGGAGCGGGCTTATCGTATATCATGGGTATGTCTGTGATTGTGACCAATCAGACAGGTGGTGCGGGTCCATCCACATCCACTGTTGAGGGTGTCATTCGTAGTTATGATCCTGTCAGCGGAAGCATTGTTATTAATAACCTGCGTAGCATCACAGGTACATTTCCCACATCAGTGTATAATGTTAACCTGAATGGTATCGATGGTCCGACTGGTCCAGGTGGTGTGACTGGTTACACGGGTCCAATGGGTACAGGTGCCACAGGTAGTCAGGGTCCTCAGGGTCTTGTAGGTTCTCAGGGTCCAACAGGTCAGTGCGGTTTTACAGGCACCGCTGGTGCAACTGGTGTTCAGGGTGCACAGGGCGCTCAAGGTGCTCAGGGTCTTCAGGGTCTTATTGGCACAGGTGCCACGGGTTACACGGGTCTTCAGGGTGCTCAGGGTGCGCAGGGTTCTCAGGGTGCAGTAGGCTTTGCCACAAACACAGGTGCGACAGGTGCAGTTGGTCCACAGGGTGTGACAGGTCAATGTGGATTCACGGGTGTAACAGGTATTCAGGGTCCTCAGGGTATCATTGGTGCAACGGGTGCTCAGGGCATTCAGGGCATTCAGGGTGTCACGGGCATTCAGGGTATTCAGGGTGCTACTGGTGCCCAAGGTCTCCAGGGTCAGACAGGTACTCAAGGCTCTCAGGGTCAAACCGGTGCTCAGGGTCCTCAGGGTCTTCAGGGTCAGACAGGTGCTATTGGAACAGGTGTGACTGGTCTTCAAGGTGCCACAGGTACACAGGGTATTCAGGGTGCAACAGGTCAAATTGGAACAGGTGTAACAGGTCCAGCGGGCAACCGTTACTTGACCTCAACCATTTGGAATATTGGTGTGCCGCTGTCAGGTGACGTGCCATACATCGTTGTGGAATCTGGTCTTTCCTACACCGCACCCAACACGGTCTTGGTTAGCAATCAGACAGGATCCTATTTTACTGCTTTGGTGCAATCCTACAATGCCTCGACAGGTGCCATGCGTTTATATAACCTTGGTAACATTTCAGGTGCATTTCCCTCTGGATCATACATGGTAAACTTGGATGGTGGTATTGGCTGGACAGGTGCGACAGGTGCAGTTGGTATTCAGGGTCCAACAGGTCAAATTGGCACAGGTGCGACGGGTGTGACAGGTCCTGCAGGTGACAAGTATCTTACCCAGACGACAAGTGTCTATAATGGCGGTGTTCCATCAAACATCATCAACTTTACCGTTGCTATTAACTTGGCCTACATTGCAGGTAACTCTGTGATTGTAACGAATCAGTCGGGTGGCGCAGGTCCCAATACATCATATGTGGAAGGTATGGTGCGCAGCTATGATCCAGTATCAGGTGGTATTGTAATTAATAGTCTGCGCAATATCTCAGGAACATTTCCTTCCTCGATTTACAATGTTAACTTGGACGGTATTGTAGGTCCGACTGGTTACACTGGTGCTATTGGTACAGGTGCAACTGGTTTGACAGGTGCTCCAGGTATTACAGGTCAGACAGGTGCAACTGGTGCAGCAGGCGTAGGTGCTACTGGTCAGACGGGTGTGACAGGTAGTCAGGGTATTCAGGGTCAGACAGGTGCCACTGGTAGTCAGGGTATTCAGGGTCAGACCGGTCAAACGGGTATTCAGGGTATTCAGGGTCAAACTGGTGCTACAGGTACTCAGGGTATTCAGGGTACTACAGGTGCTACAGGTACTCCAGGTCTAGGTCAGACGGGTGTGACAGGTCCTCAAGGTCTTCAGGGTGCCACGGGTGCTCTTGGAACGGGTGTGACGGGTCCTGCAGGATCCAACTACATGACCACTACCTTGTGGAATACAGGTCCGCCGATTTTGGGTGATACACCTATTATTACAGTTGGTACAGGACTTGCCTACATTTCGGGTCACTATGTGGTGGTTACGAACCAATATGGCAATCCAGGTCTTACCACTTCTTGGTTCCATGCCACAGTGCGTACCTACAACAGTTCCACGGGCGTGATGCAGCTCTACAACTTGTCGAACATCTGGGGTATTTGGCCATCAGGTGTCTACAATGTTAACTTGAGCGGTGGTTCAACGGGTGCCACGGGTGCATTTGGTGCAACTGGTTACACAGGTCCAATGGGAACGGGTGTCACGGGTCCAGCAGGTGATCGTTATTTGACCCAGACCACTACTGTGCAATTCAGTGGCACTCCGCCGTTGATCACGGATACACTCAACTTCACAGTTGGTATGAACTTGGCATACATTTCGGGTAACTCTGTGATTGTGACCAACCAATCGGGTGCTCCAGGCCCCGCAACCTCTACCGTGGAGGCAACGGTTCGTTCATACAATCCAGTGACAGGTGGTATTGTTTTGTACAATTTGATTAACATTTCTGGTCCCTTCCCATCCTCCATTTACAACATCAACTTGGATGGTATCATGGGTCAGACAGGTTACACTGGTCCGATTGGTACAGGTGCAACAGGTTTGACGGGTGCCACAGGTTACACAGGTATTGCAGGTCTTCAGGGTCCAACTGGTGCGATTGGAACAGGTGCAACGGGTGTGACAGGTATCCAGGGTGCCACAGGTATTCAGGGTGCCACTGGTGCCATGGCAACGGGTGCCACTGGTACAACAGGTACTCAGGGTATTCAGGGTGCCACAGGTCAGACGGGTGTGACAGGTATTCAGGGTACAACGGGTGTGACAGGTATGAAGGGTGCAACGGGTGCCATTGGTACTGGTGCAACGGGTCCAGCAGGTTCGAACTTTTTGACCACGGGATACTGGGGCATTGGTGTTCCACTTGAATCTGATACACCAACCATGCTTGTTGGCACAGGTCTTGCCTATATCCTTGGTAACAATGTATTAGTAAACAATCTTGTTGATTCGTCCTTTAGCGCAACGATTACGTATTACAATACGAACACTGGTGCTATTCAATTTACTGCACTGCGTAACATCTCAGGTTCATTTCCCAATGGAACCTACTCGGTGAACTTGGATGGTGGCCGAGGTCTTACAGGTGCTCAGGGTGCCACTGGTCCATTTGGTATTGGAACTGGTGCAACAGGTGTGACAGGTCCAGCAGGTGATAAGTATCTGACACAGACCACGACCACCTATGTCTTTGGTCGTCCAGCACCGAATAGCACAATCAACTTGACGGTTGATCGTAATTTGGCCTATATCTCGGGTAACTCTGTGATTATGACCAATCAGTCTGGTAACCCAGGTCCCAATACGTCCTATGCGGAAGGTACTGTTCGCAGTTACGATCCGACAAATGGTGCCATTGTCATCTATGGTCTAACCAATATCTCAGGTGTCTTCCCTGTCTCGATCTACAACATCAACTTGGATGGTATCTTGGGTCCAACAGGTTACACAGGTGCCATTGGTACAGGTGCAACGGGTGTGACAGGTGTTACTGGTGCGACTGGTTACACAGGTATTCAGGGTCCAACGGGTCTTGGAACGGGTGCAACGGGTGTGACAGGTATCCAGGGTGCTACAGGTCAGACAGGTAGCACGGGTTCGATTGGTGCAACGGGTTACACTGGTGTTATGGGTGCAACAGGTCGTCAGGGCACAGGTGTAACGGGTCCAGCTGGTTCGAACTTCTTGACCACGGGATACTGGGGTGTCGGTGTTCCACTGATGTCTGATACGCCTACCATGATTGTGGGGACAGGATTGGCCTATATCTCAGGTAACAACCTGTTGGTAACCAATCTTGCAGGCTCCTCATTTGGTGCATCGGTTGTCTCCTATAACTCGGTTACTGGTGTACTTCTGATGAACAGTCTCCGTTACATTTCAGGCGCATTCCCCAACGGAACCTACTCGGTGAACTTGGATGGTGGTCTGGGTTACACAGGTGCACAGGGTGCCACAGGTTACACGGGTGCGATTGGAACGGGTGCAACAGGTCTCACGGGTCCAGCAGGTGATCGTTACTTGACGTCCACTACATCAAACTATACATTGGGTGTTCCAATCCTGATGGGCACAATCAATGTGACAGTTGGTATGAACTTGGCTTACATCTCGGGTAACTCTGTGATTATGACCAACCAGACGGGTGCTCCAGGACCCAATACTTCTACAGTGGAGGCAACGGTTCGTACTTATGATCCCACAACGGGTGCTATTCTTTTGTACAATCTGATGAACATCACAGGTATCTTCCCAGTCGCGATCTACAACATCAACTTGGATGGTATTATGGGTCCAACAGGTTACACGGGTGCGATTGGTACAGGTGCAACGGGTGTGACGGGTACTACTGGTCCGACGGGCTATACTGGTTTAACGGGTCCAACGGGTCGTCAGGGCACAGGTGCCACAGGTCAGACGGGTGCTCGTGGTGATACAGGTATGACTGGTCCAGCCATGACAGGTTCTACAGGTCAGACGGGTGTGACGGGTGCGATGGGTCCGACAGGTTTGATGGCCACGGGTGCCACTGGTTATGCGGGTTCTCTCTTTGTGACAAGCGGTTCATGGACATTCGGTGTGCCATTGGTCACGGATACTCCCAGCATGATTGTGGGTGCAGGACTGTCTTTCATTCCTGGAAACAGTGTATTAGTGACCAACCAGAATGGCTCTTCCTTCTCGGCGACAGTAAAGTCGTACACGCCAGCATGTGAGATGCAATTCTACAATCTTCGCTTTATCTCTGGATCATTTCCGAATGGAACCTACACGGTTGTCTTGGATGGTTCGAACTCATGGACGGGTCCAACTGGACCAGTTGGTTCTATGGGTGCTACAGGTCGTCAGGGCACTGGTGTGACAGGTCCAACGGGTATTGCAGGTGATAAGTATTTGACTGCTACAACCTCATTGTATTGCATTGGTGTACCAGCACCAACTGACACGATCAATGTTGTGGTGGCACCAGGCTTGGCATATATTTCGGGCAACTCTGTGATTATGACCAATCAGTCTGGCGCTCCAGGACCCAACACCTCAAAGGCGGAGGGTACTGTTCGTAGTTACGATCCAGTGACGGGTGCTATGGTCATTTACAACCTGGCCAACATCTCAGGTACATGGCCATGGGCGATCTATAACATTAACTTGGACGGCATTGATGGTCCAACTGGTGCTCAGGGTGCCACAGGTGCAATTGGAACAGGTGCCACAGGTTACACAGGTTACTCAGGTGCCACTGGTTACACGGGTGCCACTGGTCCACAGGGAACAGGTGCCACAGGTCAAACCGGTGTGAAGGGTGAGACAGGTTACACGGGTGCGACAGGTGCAATTGGAACAGGCGCTACAGGTCAGACGGGTGTTACTGGTACACAGGGACCAACTGGTTACACAGGCCAGACAGGTGCTACTGGTGCTACTGGTGCAATTGGAACAGGTGTAACTGGTTACACAGGTACAACGGGTTCAACTGGTGCTACTGGTACAACAGGTCAGACGGGTCCAGCGGGCAATCGTTACTTGACAACAGGTATCTATAACTTCGGTGTACCGATACTTCTTGGCCAAGTTAACTTTGTTGTGGAGAAGAGTCTATCCTATGTTGCGGGCAATGTTGTATTGATGACCAACTTGTTTGATTCATCATGCTCTGGTGTTATCCAATCCTATAATGCGCAGACGGGTGGTATCTCCATCGGTAGCATTAATAACATTTCTGGTCCCTTCTCAACATCTGCTCATACCACCTACACGGTGAACTTGAACGGTGGCGTGGGTACCACGGGTGTACAGGGTGCAACGGGTGCTCTTGGTCCAACTGGTGCTGCTGGCTTGAATGGAACAGGCTGGACAGGTGTGACAGGTCCATCGGGTATGCCTGGTGACATTTACAACACCTTGGGCAACTATGTGAGCACAGGTATTCCTCCTTCGAGCACGCTTGATATTGTGATAGCAACACGTCTTGCCTACATTGCAGGTAACTCGGTGATTGTCACTAATCAGACGGGTTCGAAGTTGGATGGTGTTGTTCAACTGTATGATCCAGTATCGGGTGCCATGCGTCTTGGTACACTATCCAATATTACAGGTGATTGGCCATCGGGCGTCTATAATGTGAACTTGGATGGCATCCAGGGTCCAACGGGTTGGACTGGTGTGACAGGTGCTCCAGGAACAGGTTGGACGGGTCAGACAGGTACCACAGGTGTAACAGGTTACACTGGTGCCACTGGTTATGGTGCAACAGGTCGTACTGGTCAGACGGGTTCAACTGGTTCGACGGGTTCAACTGGTCCGGTTGGAACAGGTCCAACCGGTGTGACAGGTGTCAAAGGTGATCGTGGTGACACGGGTCCGACGGGCACCACAGGTCAGACAGGTGCAACAGGTATCACTGGTGCAACAGGTACAACAGGTGCCACAGGTTACACGGGTGTAAAGGGTGAGACGGGTGCCATCGGCACGGGTGCTACAGGTTACACGGGTCAGACAGGTACAACTGGTTCGACAGGTTCGACAGGTTACACTGGTCAGACGGGTGTGACAGGTTACACTGGTACTACTGGTTCAACGGGTGTGACAGGTTACACGGGTGCAACGGGTGTGAAGGGTGAGACAGGTGCCATTGGTACAGGTGTCACTGGTCCAGCAGGCAATCGTTACTTGACACAGACCAACTACATCTATGGTATTCCACCATCCTATGGCAGCCGCACCATTCAAGTGGAGTCCAGCTTGTCCTATATTGTTCAGAATACTGTGATTGTGACTAACTTGAGCGACTCGTACTTCGAAGGTACTGTCGAGGCATACAATCCACAATCGGGTGTGATGACCATCAATATGATCCGCAACATATCTTCGACAGGAGTATTCCCTGATGGTGTGTACTATGTCAACTTGGATGGTGGTATTGGTGCAACGGGTGTCACAGGTATCATGGGTCCAACTGGTGGTCTGGGAACGGGTGTGACGGGTTACACTGGTTACACGGGTGCAACAGGTTACACGGGTATTACAGGTTACACTGGTACTCGTGGTCCAACGGGTATGGCAGGAGATAAGTACAGTTCGGCAAGTACCTCGAACATCTTTGGTTATGTCCCCACGAATACCGATACACCCAACTTCCAGATTGCGTCTGGTTTGGCTTACATCTCGGGTAACTCCGTTGTTGTTACCAACCAGTCAGGCTTACCTGGTCCTGGTACATCATCATTTGAGGCTTATGTGCAATCATATAATCCATTGAATGGTGCCATTACCTTGTATTCTCTTCGTTTGATCTCAGGTACCTTCCCATTGGCAATCTATAACATCAATCTTAACGGCATTGATGGTCCAACTGGTGCAGTGGGTCCAACTGGTAGAATTGGAACAGGATCTACTGGTCAGACTGGTGTGACAGGTTACACGGGTACAACAGGTGCCACTGGTGTAACAGGTTACACGGGTACAACTGGTACAACAGGTGCAACTGGTGTAACAGGTTACACGGGTACAACTGGTTACACGGGTGCCACGGGTACAACGGGTACAACGGGTACAACGGGTTACACGGGTACAACGGGTTACACTGGTGCAACAGGTGTGACGGGTGTGACGGGTTACACGGGTCCAACGGGTGCGAAGGGTGAGACAGGTGCCATTGGTACAGGTGTCACTGGTCCAGCTGGTAACCGTTACTTGACACAGACTAATTATACGTTTGGTGTACCACCGCCGTTTGGCAGCCGCAACATTGTGGTGGAGCCGAATCTGTCATACATTGCTCAGAACACAATCTTGTTTACTAACTTGTCTACATCGTACTTCGAGGCTACAGTCGCATCATATGATCCAGCCACGGGTGCAATGTACATCAACCAGATCCGTAACATTTCGGCAGGTTCCTTCCCAGATGGAGTGTACTATGTCAATTTGGATGGTGGTATTGGTTCCACAGGTGTAACAGGTGTTGCTGGTCCAACGGGTCAGCAGGGTGTCATTGGTCTATCAGGTGTGACTGGTCCAACTGGCATGATGGGTGCCACAGGTATGACGGGTCAGACAGGTATGACAGGTTACAAGGGTCCAACGGGTGCACCAGGTGACAAGTATAGCACATCGAGCACAACGAACATCTTTGGCTACGTGCCATTGAACACTGACTCGCCCAACTTTACCATTGGCATGGGTCTGGCGTACATCTCAGGTAACTCTGTGATTGTGACCAACCAGACGGGCTTGCCTGGACCAGGTACCTCATCCTTTGAGGCCTACATCCAGAGCTACAACCCAGTCAATGGTTCAGTGGTCTTGTACAGCTTGCGTTTGATCACAGGTACCTTCCCATTGGCCATCTATAACGTCAACTTGAACGGCATTGACGGTCCAACGGGTGCGAAGGGTGAGACTGGTGCCATTGGCACAGGTGCCACAGGTCAGACAGGTGTGACAGGTTACACGGGTTGGACGGGTACCACGGGTACTACAGGTTACACGGGTCGCACAGGTTCCACTGGTGCCACTGGTTACACGGGTCCAACTGGATCTCGTGGTGACACAGGTGTGACAGGTAACACTGGTACCACTGGTACAACGGGTGCTACAGGTTGCACAGGTGCCATTGGCACTGGCGCGACAGGTCAGACGGGTGTGACAGGTTACACTGGTTGGACAGGTGCTACTGGTGCAATTGGTACGGGTGTCACGGGTTACACAGGTACAACGGGTCAGACGGGTTACACAGGTACCACTGGTGCTACGGGTTGCACAGGTGCGATTGGCACAGGTGTGACAGGTTACACTGGTGCAACGGGTGTTACAGGTGTGACAGGTTGGACAGGTGCGACGGGTGCGATTGGCACAGGTGCGACAGGTCAGACGGGTGTGACAGGTTGGACAGGTGCGACAGGTTGCACGGGTGCCATTGGTACAGGTGTGACAGGTCCAGCTGGTTCGAACTTCCTTACTCATGGTGGATGGGTGTTAGGAGTTCCATTGTCGACCGATACACCAACAATTGTTGTCTCCGCTGGTCTTGCTTACAGCTCAGGTCAGTCTGTATTGGTAAGCAATCAGGCTGGTGTGCCAGTTGCAGGTACTTCGTACTTCAACGGCATTGTACGTACCTACAACTCAGCGACAGGCGTGATGGTCTTGTATAACTTGGCTCACATCACGGGTATCTTCCCATCAGGAACTTACACGGTGAATCTGTCTGCCTTTGACGGACCGACGGGTTACACGGGTTGCACAGGTGCCATTGGTACGGGTGTGACAGGTTACACGGGTACTCAGGGTTCAACGGGTTACACGGGTACAACGGGTACTACAGGTACACGTGGTATGACAGGTTACACTGGTATGCAGGGTCCGACGGGTGCGATTGGCACAGGTGTGACAGGTTACACGGGTGCTGCGGGTGACAAGTATTTATCGTCTACCACGAGTGATTCCTTTGGTGATGTTCCATTGCCAACGGATACTGTGGTTCTTGAGATCTCACCTGCATTGGCATACATCTCAGGTAACTCTGTGGTGGTTACGAATCAGTCTGGTTCTCCAGGACCGAATACTTCGAAGTTGGAAGGTACTGTTCGATCATACGATCCAGACACGGGTATCATTGAGATTTATAACTTGATTGCCATTACGGGTTCATTCCCCAGTGCGATCTACAATGTCAACTTGAACGGCATTGATGGTCCGACGGGTTACACGGGTCCGACGGGTGCGATTGGTACGGGTGTGACAGGTTACACGGGTGTGACAGGTTACACGGGTCCAACGGGTGCTCAGGGTATTCAGGGTATTCAGGGTGTAACGGGACCAACAGGCTTGCAGGGTTCTACAGGTCAGACGGGTACCACGGGTACAACCGGTTACACAGGTATCCAGGGTATTCAGGGTGTAACGGGTGTTCAGGGTGCTACTGGTCTAATGGGTCCACAGGGTGATCAGGGTCCACAGGGTAATCAGGGTAATCAGGGCGTGACAGGTTACACAGGTGTAACAGGTTATACAGGTATGCAAGGTGCCACTGGTGCGATTGGCACAGGTGCAACGGGTCTCCCAGGTGATCGTTACTTGACTCAGACTACTGCCGCAGTATTTGGCTCGCCACCCTCACCATCTGATACACTTAACTGGACAGTAAGTGTCCACTTGGCATATATTCGTGGAAACTCGGTCTTTATTAGCACTCAGACAGGTTCCTATTCTCATTTGGAGGGTACTGTGGTATCATATGATAATAATACAGGTGCGATCCAGATTAATGCATTGACGAATATCACGGGTACATTCCCAAGCTCGATCTACAATGTCAACCTCAATGGTACCATGGGTCCTCAGGGTATTCAGGGTCCGACGGGTGCGATTGGTACGGGTGTGACAGGTCCATCAGGTAACCGTTACTTGACGGTGGTTAACACTGCCATCATCAATCCTCAGCCATCGGATACGATCTCCATTGATGTGGAGCCCAATCTGTCCTATGTTGCGGGTAACACGGTGATTGTGACGGATAGCCCAGATGGTCTCACTCCAGATACTTCTTCGTTTATTGCGACAGTTCAGGCCTATAACCCAGTGGATGGTATGTTGGATCTCGTCAACTTGCGCTATATCAGTGGTGCATTCGGTGAGGCTGACTACACGGTCAACTTGGATGGTGGTGTGGGCTGGACGGGTGCAACTGGTGTGACAGGTTACACAGGTTATACTGGTACTACAGGTGCAACTGGTGTTCGTGGTTTGACGGGTTACACTGGTCCGACGGGTTACACGGGTCCGACGGGTTACACGGGTCCGACGGGTTACACGGGTCCAACTGGTGCCATTGGTACAGGTGCAACGGGTCAGACGGGTGTGACAGGTTACACGGGTGCGGCAGGCAATCGTTACTTGACACAGTCTACTACACAGATCTTCAATACACCACCGACAACAGGCACATCGCCAAGCTTTAATGTGGAGACCAATCTGGCCTACATTGCGGGCAATGCGGTAATTGTGACTAACTTGGCGGGTTCGTTCTTTAATGCCACAGTAACATTGTACAATCCATCCAACGGTTTGATTGCGATGAATAACCTTCATAACATTTCGGGCGCTTTTGGATTGGCTCATTACATAGTCAACTTGAACGGTGGCACGGACTTCACGGGTGCGACTGGTTGCACAGGTTACACTGGTGCAATTGGTACGGGTGTGACGGGTTACACGGGTACTCAGGGTGCAACAGGTTGGACGGGTCCACAGGGTCTGCAGGGCAATGCGGGTCCTCAAGGTCCACAGGGTCCTCAAGGTGAGAATGGTCCACAGGGTGTAGATGGTGCTCAAGGTGAACAGGGTGTTCAGGGTGAACAGGGTGTTCAGGGTCCACAGGGTGAGGTTGGTTCACAGGGTGTAGATGGTCCAACGGGTGACACTGGTATGCAGGGCCCTCAGGGCAATGATGGTTCTCAGGGTCCACAGGGTCCTGATGGTGCTCAGGGTCCACAAGGTCCTGATGGTGCTCAGGGTCAACAGGGCATTGATGGTCCAACGGGTCCTCAGGGATGTCAAGGTATGGATGGTGCTCAGGGTCCACAGGGATCTCAGGGCAATGATGGAGCTCAGGGTTCACAGGGCAATGATGGTTCTCAGGGCAATGATGGAGCTCAGGGTCCTCAAGGTCCACAAGGTTACGATGGTCCTCAGGGCAATGATGGAGGTCAGGGTCCTCAGGGTAATAATGGTAACGATGGTGGACAGGGTCCACAGGGTGATATTGGTCCACAGGGTCCTCAGGGTGCTCAATCGGGTTACAACCCAAGCGATTACCTGACTCATGCGGTGTTGAGTGCGGCAACGCAGAGCATTCCAACGGGAACCGACACGGTAGTCAACTTTACAGATGACTTCGATCCACAGAACTGGTTTAATGCTTCGCTGGAGCGATTTGTTCCCACGATTGCAGGTTACTACGAGATTGTTCAGAACGTCTGGTTTGAGACCATCGATGGTGCGGCTCCAACGGATCAGATCAACATCCAGATTCGCAAGAACAGTAACACGGTAGCCATTTCACAGCAGCAAGCGAATGGTACAATGGGAATGTCACTCATGAATACTGCATTGGTCTACTTGAACGGTTCGGGCGATTATGTTGACTTCACAGCATATTGTGCAGCGGTGAACGGTGCTACGCTTACACGTGGCAGTGCTTCAGGCAGTGGTACATCCTTCTTTGCTTCACTCCAGATGTCTGGTATGACAGGTGCGGCTGGTCCTCAGGGTGAGATTGGTAATGATGGTCCAACTGGTCCAACGGGTGACACGGGTCCAACGGGTGACATAGGTCCACAGGGTCCTCAGGGCAATGATGGAGGTCAGGGTTCACAGGGTCCTCAGGGCAATGATGGTGCTCAGGGTCCACAGGGTCCTCAGGGCAATGATGGAGGTCAGGGCTCTCAGGGCAATGATGGTCCACAGGGTCCTCAGGGTGATATGGGTCCAGCAGTTGCCTATGTAGTGACAACTGCAGCGATTCCGATCCAGACAAATCCGATGAACTATTACATCTTGACGGATAATAATACGGGCGATGTTGCTACTTTGCCATCCACGGCGATTTCAGGATACTGGGTCGGCATGACGAATGCGGCTCACTATCCAGTGACGGTGTCTACCTTTAATGGTTCATCGACAGCATTCTATGCAGGTAGCTTGAACAACCATGTTACTTTACCAGCCTATACAGCTGCGAAGTACATCTACAATGGAACCAACTGGTACATTGGAGTGTAAGTGATGTTGATGAATTGATTTTGTAAATATTCTATTTCTTTCAAGTGAACTAGGGAGAAATAGAATAACAGGTATGTTTTAGCAGCGTTTGAACCATTTTTTAGCGGAGGGTGATTCCTTTTTGGCTTTGCGAACCAGATCACTATCGGCAGTGTAGTGTGTTTTCCCGCATAAAAGAAAAGAGCTAACACGAGGATATGACCAGGACTGTGGAGTTTGTCCAGGACGATGACCTGTTCGCCATGCGGCGGATCCACGATTAAATACTTTTTTTAAGTATTTTTCTGGAACGCCTGTTGCTTTAGAGCGCTCTTTGAGAGTCTTGGCTTCTGGAAACAGTTTATTCCATTGAACGGTATAGCTTGACTTTCTTTTTGTTTTGGCGTAGCGATCCGTTTTGAATCCGACATAGGCTTTGGGATTCTTCCAATTCATGGCTCCGAATCGTTTAATTTCTGCTTTGCGTTCTTTGGCCTGTTTTTTTGTGAGACCGCGATAATATTTATGTGGCCATAGCTTATTTTTTTTCAGGGTTCGCATTCTAGTATGAGGAAATAAAATATCCTCATAATAGAGAAATGAGAAAAACAAAAGGAGGTTCTTGTGGAACCAGTATGTGTGGAACAACGCCGCCTATGATGGGAGGAGGATGTCCGTGTGCATTAGGATCAAAATTACCTGTGTCAGGAGGCTATCGTGCAACAAAGCGTAATCTGAAGTATGTGAGACGATGGAAGAAGGGTAAGTCGATTGGGTTTACGATGAGATCATCGTTAAAGGCAAAAGGTCTTATTCCCCGTGCGAATGGAACGAGGCGTGTTTCCAGAAAGTATCGTTGATTATGCAATAAGACAAGAGGACTCATCTAATTCTTCGTGGAGAGCTTGACGTTGTGAATCGCTAAGACGTGCATTTTCCCATGTTCCTCCGCGTACATTTTCAATTCCGTATTTGCGCATGGTCATTTTTACATAGTGATCAAGTTCTTCGGGTTGTTTACCTTTTGCGACGTCCATATGTTTAATTGGGCGGTGAACTTGTGTCCAAAAGGGACCCAGGCCTTCTGTATGTTCTACTGCCGTTTTAACGGGATCTTTTGATTCTCCGACATAATACTTTCCATGTTCTAGATGAAGAACGTAAATGCTTGTAGTCGACATTCTATTACTATATGTTAAATGAAATCCTTAGATCCTTGAAAAGCCGTAGAGATTAATTAATTTATATGATATAGTATATCATGTATCATATAAATTTTATTGCATCTGCGTATGATAGACTAAATGATGATATGTATCAATCATTTCTGATTCCATTTACATTTTTTGCATTATTGACTGATCCAAAGAGTCATGTTGAAATGATTGTTGAAAATGTGGTTGAATTTAAGAGTAAATATAAGAAAGAACTGACATTGTTAAAAAAAACGAATGAGCATTTTTTAATCAGGGAGCCTACTTATCCGCGAAATATGCATCTTCCCAATACGTATCGTTTTTTTGAGAAACCGCATGTTGATGCAAATTACACGTATATAGCGGATATTGATATTATGTTTTTGGAGAAGGATATGGTTAGTAAGTATATACAATTTTGGCCGAATGGTTTACCTTATAACAATATGTTGAGAAAAGAGAATAGTTCTCAAATAACTGGGGTTCATATGGTAAAGACGAAAGATTATTTTACAGAGCAAATGGATAAATGTCAGCAAAAATATTATAATAGTAAGAGGGAATCAGATGAGGTGATTCTTGGGAAAATGTGTAGTGAAACATTTGGTTTACCTGAATATTGTCATCGATTTCGACCCATTTATGGTATTCATTTTTCTCCAAATAGAGGAACAAATAAGAGTATGGGATTGAAAACAAGTAAAATATATTATGATACATTTATGGAAATAAAAGGAAAATATGAGGAGTTATTTGAATGTAGTATATTTCAAAAATTAGTGAAACAGCTAGAGGAAGAATTTATTGTCACGGGAAGGGAAGTGAGTATTATCTAAAGACTACCTAACATTGTAGTAGCAATGGACTATGATGAAGACAAAGAACAGGAAATTACCTCTCGTAGAGGATATTTATTAAAGGATTTAGCTCGTTCCTTTACACAAAACCTAGGAGATGCGGGTCCAGTGGCATCAGGTAAACTTTTGCATTATACGGCAGATATGATTACATCGGGTGGTATGCAACTTTGGGAGAAACTTTGCTGGGAATATGCATTTGATCACATTGGTGTGGTATCACCCCGCATTTTTCATTATCTGCTGCGCAAGTTTAAAGAACTTAAAGAGAAATCTGTAAAACTTAATTTTGATACCTTTTGTCGCACAGCAGAGGTGCAGCAAATGACGGCAGAAATTGCACTTATTTTACAAAGTTGCCCTAAGAAATCAAAACCAAAAATGCCGACGGTTCCCGCGGAAACACATGATAATGAGAATTGGTTGAGAATGGTACTACGAACAACAGATAAGGCCGCTGTGCGAAAAGTATGGCAGAGAAGTGGTGATTTGGAGCCGATGTTGCATGCGGGTAATGAGATGGTTTATGCGATTACAGAGGGTGCGACCGAGCGCGCACTTTTTTGGATCAAATGGTTGATGGAAGAAGATGCAATAACACGAAAGAAGTATCAATCAGGACTTAGTACGATAGAGAGGGGACCCGCACATTTAAAATCTTCTCAACGAACTACGATTGGATATTATATTATTACTGTGTTAGCGGAGGTTTACAAAGAGTTTGCGGAGAAGGGTATGGTGAGAATGCATGAGGAGTTTCAAGCATTGCTTGATATTTATCGTTCGTCTGATTCCAAAAATACGCAAAAACGTAAAATGGATGCGATTATTGTCATGACACAGATCTTGACGGATGTGCCAAAATGGAAAGTACCTGCTGCGCCTACATTGGTTCCTGATCCAACCAAATTAGATCGTGCAGTGAGTCAATCCGAGTCATTTTTCAGTGAAGTATTGATGCTTCCTCTTCCTGCAAAAATGTTACCTCCCACTGTGACAGGTCTAAAACAAAAGAAGGCGAAGGAACCAGGTAAGGAAGATCAATTACAAAGAAAACTGGAAATGATCGATCAAGCGGCAATGTCATTTTATAAAATGTAAGAACTTTTTTGAGCGAAACGCGACTCGGCCAAAGGCTGCTTAGAAAAAATCATAAAGTACTCAAAATGTGCTATACATTTAAATAAGCTATGTTAAAAATAAGCATTTTAACATAGATTAAAACATCATATCCATATATTCTCGAAGAATACAATTATCGGTGCATCGACGAGCACGGGTAACTACTGTTGGAATTGGCTTTTTTTTTATTACATCTGCTAGTTGATGAGAGCGATTAATGTTCCAGGTCTGATGAAAACCGCGTGGGTGAATGGTAACGACCGGTTTTGGCTTCATTTGAGGAAGCAAGTGATACATTGTAGTGCACCCAACAAGAATCAGAAAGATAACCAGAATGTTAATTCGCATGTTTGCTTATTTTACATCCTTATTTTCATTCAATTTTATTCTAATGCTTGAAAGGCAGGTAGAATCTTACCTTCCAAACATTCTAAAAATGCACCACCGCCTGTTGAAATATAATTAATCGCACGTTCCAACCCATATTTCGCAATCACCGCTAATGTGTCACCGCCACCCGCCAAAGAATATCCTTTTGCAAATGTAATCGCTTTTCCTAGACGCTCTGTTCCATGACTAAATGCATCCCATTCAAATACACCCAAGGGTCCATTCCATACAATGGTTTTCATCGAATAAATGCATCGATCTAATTTGGCAGAGGTCAGTGGACCCACATCCAAAATCATATCCTCATCCGTTACATCCTCTACTAATTTGATGGTTGCCTTGGCCGAAGAAGAAAATGCATCTCCAACTACAACATCCACAGGAAGATGCAGGCGATCCCCCATGATCTCCATAATAGCTTTTGCTTCTTCTACCAACTCAGGTTCCACGAGTGATTTACCCACAGGATATCCTTTAGCAAGAAGAAATGTATTTGCAATTCCACCACCAACAATGAGTTCATCAACTTTATTACAGAGAGACTGTAGGATGGTGAGTTTAGTAGAGACTTTGGATCCTGCGACGATGGCTACAAATGGGTGGGCAGGCATAAAAAATGCTTGTTGAAGAGCTGTCCATTCTTGATACATTAATGGACCTGCGCATCGAACAGGTGCAAAAGCTGCCATTCCTACAGTTGTTGCTTCGGCGCGATGTGCTGTGGCAAATGCATCATTGACATAGACATCGCAAAAGGACGCCATTTTTCGAGACAATGTTTCATCATTTACTTTTTCTCCTTTGTTAAAACGGCAATTCTCTAATAAGATAATTTGACCAGGTTCTAATGCAGAAAGAAAGGATCCGTTGATCCAATCACGAATGAGCAGAACAGGTATACCAAGTAGTTCTTCCATTCGATGTGCAACAGGTAATAAACTAGAATCAGCTGACCATTCTCCCTCTTTGGGGCGTCCAAAATGAGAGGTGACCATAACAGATGCGCCTCTTTCAAGACACATTCTAATAGCAGGAAGAGATGCACGGATACGGGTATCTTCTACGATTCGTCCATTTTCCATGGGAACATTTAGATCGGAACGAATGAAGACACGCTTTCCTACTAGGTTAGTAAGATCGGCAAGAGAGAGAACCATTGATAATAAATAGAAAATAAAAAATAAGAATGTACACAAGTTTAATAAAGTTCATCACGATGTTTGCGCTGATTCCATGAACCGTCATATTCTTCTTCCTCTTCCTCCTCCTCTTCTACATATTCTGCGCGAACCGCTTCAAATTGCATGTCTTCATCGCTCGTATGATTTTCCTCTTCCATTTCTCTCTTTCGCATGGCCTCTTCTTCGGGATCCAGTTTCTTGGCATGGAGCAGATGAATGGGAACATGAATAATTCCCAGTTTGCGAGCATTTTCTTCATCCATTCTCTGTTTATTCAGAATTCGAAGTGCATTGGCTTCCTTCTCTTTCTCTTCTTTTAGGATTGCTTCGTCTTCTTTTTGTTTCTTTGCCCATTCCTTTGAAAGCTCAGAAAAGCTTGTCTTCTGAACAAGTGCAATGGATGTGGGTTTTTTCGATCCAAGCGGAGGAAAGTCGGTGGCTTCAAGAGGTTTTTTCTTAGCAGGATCCTTTTTTAAGATCGGCGTTGTGATTTCTTGTTTCAATCCAGGGGGCGAGAATACAAAGGGACGTGGTGCCGCTCCATTTGAGGTAAGCGATGCAAGTGTAGCGGGTGCGAGAACGGGAGCCTGTTTCGCTGGCAGGCTCGTATTCACAAGAGACTTTTCGGCTTCGTCCTTCTTGACGGAGATGCTGCACATATTTTCTTTTGAATCATCAAGCGCGGCAAAGGAGTTCGTCATGGTTCCCTTCAGGAACGATGGCACATATTTCTTGGACATGATTCTAATGATACGCTGTAATATTATACGAGCATCTGCTTAAGTCTATTTCTAAAATTATTTTCAATTTTTATTTTTAATCATGATATCCTGCATGACGACGTAAGCATACCCATCCAGGAGCTTGTGATGCAATAAACATCCAACCATATTGTTGTATAATGTGAATAATATCGGAGAATTCTAAATAGGACTCGGGAATATGGATTTCTTCGACCCATCCTGATGTCATTAATCGAATTGTTTCATCTACTGTTAACATTATATGGACTAGTTTCAATGTAATTTAAGCTAAGAGAAATATTTTGGAAAAACAGGAGAATGACTTAAAATAGAATCATCATCTGACATGGGTTCAATCTCTTCGGAATCAGAGGATAATTCTGATTCAGAGGAAAGGTCTATTTCAATTTCAGGATACCATTCAATTCCACAATAGAAACCCGCGGAACGATTTATGACTGAAAAGTCATTAAATATATTCTCACTTAAATAAGATGTTAATTCTTGGCTTCGATGATATGTTTCTTCTGCAGAAGATGGTGTAAATCCAATAATAAGTTGAACCATGCTTTCCTTAATTTGAGAATCATCGAATATTGCAGGAAAACAGGGAATAATACATTTCATTTCAAATGGTGCTTTGATGATAATATTTAAGTCGTATATTAATTTAATGGTATGTGGTAAATCCATATCATACAGTACAATTATCTCATATCCAAATAAAATAATTGGCCGATAGGACATTTCTGATGACTCGGAAGAATTTATAAACGAGGAGGATGATGCTGCCATTCAAATGTACCATTTGATAATCGATACATGCTATTTGAAGGTGCAGATGGAACAAATATAGAAAAACTAGATGAAATTTCAAAATGGTATAATATCGGATGACCGAGAACTGCCCATTCCACTTCTTTGCGATCAATATAATTATGAAACATTCCTATGTTGCAATAGGTTAGCGTTCTATTACTTTTTATATATTCTAGAATTTGAGATACAATTTTTTTAAAAAGGAGGAAGTAGTAGATACAATATGATAAAATGTGTTTCCGTATTGATAAGGGTCACTTAAATCGAGGCAATATACCTTGTTTATTTGGATATATTCAAATAACTCTGGAATAAAATAAAATAAAATAAGAGTTTGATATTTTTCTCAAAATCGGGATGATAGGATCGATGAGTAGAAATAAGTGTTGAGCGATTTTTACTAAAGAAAATAATAACCTGATCACTTATTTTCTTTTTACATTTTTCCAAAATAGGCCACATTTCCTCGATAAATTGTTGACTGACAAGTGATAGCTCCAATATTTCGTTAGTTGTTAAGAATTCCAAAATGATAGGTGGAAATTGATAATCAAACATACTTATTTTAAACCTACATTTATTTTAGATTAGTTAGGATCATGTCGAGAATGATCCCAATAGAAGAAACCTCCTCTACGATTACGCCATAGAGAATATGGATGTTCGCGCATATCAAGTCGTGCACCATTTGGGAGCATACTAAGCAAATCAAGAACAGGATGCTTTTCTACTGCATCAATAATATCATGTCGCTGCATGATACTATGAAAGAGGCCAAAATTGCAATATGTAAGTGTAGTATTTTGAGAAAGTAGAGTTAATAGTTGTTTCGAAGTAGCAACAATTCTATCAAGAAGGGGTGACACAAATTTATAGGGACTTTCTGGGTATCCACCATAGCTAGTAATGCATCCTAGATCAAGAGAAGTAATGTGATTTTCTTCGATAAATTGAAAGAGTTCAGGCAGAATCCGAAATAACTTTCGTACATTAATAACATATTGATCATCTATTCGAGTGTGAATACTAATATGTCTTTTATCATTCAATGTAAAGTATTGCATTAATCGGTCTACTTCCAACTTTTTACTTTTTCTTAGAACGATATTCAACTGATTCTGTAAGTGACGATTGGAACAAGAGTATTCAAGTAATTCCTGATAGGAAAGAAAGGGAGCAATAATAACAGTAGTAATTCCTGGAGCAAACATGGTTACTTCCAAATAAAAATAGGAGATGTTCAATTTTTTTACGACTCTAACTTGGCAATGTTTTCTGTTAGCTGATCTACTCTGCCTTGGTAAAGAGCCATCCAATTTTGATATTTCTGAATCATCTTCATTTGTTTTTTCTGTATTTCTGCGAGTTTTTTCTTGTATTGCTTGAGCTCCTCTTTTTTGCTTTGTTCATCGGCTTTTTGTCCCATGTAGCAATTGATAGTATGTTTGATCATCTCGTACAATGGCCGATATGCCTCATAGATGCGCGCCTTGATTTGATTATATTCAATGTTATATACATTAACATTCAATGAAATGTAATGTGATTGTTGAAATTCGGCAAGAGAGCCATAGTTGAACCCACGTGTATATTTATACCGTGCACTAGGAGAATAGGTTTGAATGATATCACGATATTCCACAAGACGATCCACTAAGTGATTGTAGGCATCACGAATATCCTCGCGATCCAGCATGGTGGGGTCAGCCTCATTGATCATCTTGTAGATGTGAATTGCAAGGTGGGCAGACTTGATTTTTTGTGAGGGTTTGTTCCACTTTACTTTTTTTGGCTTCGATTCTTTTTTTGAAAGAGCAACTTTTTTGACTTCTTCTTTGTCTTGGACAACCAATGCGGTTACAGGAGGTGATCCAGGAAGACTCTGCAGCCAGGCATCTATGGTATCAAACATTTGTTTTTCTCCTCCCTTTACTTGGATAATTTGATTGTCTTTTGTTACAACAGCGGTGTAATGGAGAGCATCCTCCTCAGAGGAGGGGTAATAGCGAAGAGTAGTTCCTGATGTAAACATGGTTAGCTCATTCTCTATAAAAATAGTAATCAATTTTTTTGATTTTTTTTGACTTTTTTGATTTTTATTGTGATGGTGCATCAAGATTGGCAAGCAGGGTTGTGTATTCGTCAATCTGTTTTTGGATATAGGCCATGTTAGATTGATATTGTTTAATCATTTTCATTTGCTGTTCCATTAATCGGTTAAGCGAATATGTGTAATTTTCCCTCTTTTCTTTGTCTTCCTTTTCTTTAGCTATTCGCTCCATATAGGTCACCACATCATCTTTGATTAATTCAAACAGAATCATATAGGTGTTGTAGATGGGCGCAACCACTGCACTATACTGCTCTGCACAACGTATGTTTGCTTCTGGTAGTAAGCCGATGATACGTGAATTAATGAAACTTTGCAAGGAAAGAAACTTAATTCCTTGTCGATATTTTGTGGGGTGATAAGGAATGTAGGTTATTACTGTGTCACGCTTCATAATGAGGCAGTTTACCAGATTATTGTAAGCGTCTCGAATATCGTCTCTTTGAAGAAGAGACGGATTAGCCTCTTTGATCATAAGATAAATATGTCGTGTCCAGTGTGTAGAGCGAATAACGGAGCGTGGAGCAGGAACATTCCATACAATTTTGGGAGGTTTTGGCTCTTTTTTCGGCTTCGGTTCCTTCTTTGCCTTGGGCTCTTTTTTTGCCTTCGGTTCCTTTTTTGCCGTGGACTCTACCTTCTCAGGTTCGTTTACTGAATTCTCTTCTACTGATGACATGAACGCTGACTTATTCTGCTTGAATCGATTCAATCAATTTTTTGATATAAATTTGATATACAATGAGTCTTAAAGTAAGATAACAATGGAAAATCCATCTGAATATGAATTAGTGAATCATGCCATTCTACGTATTGAATTGGAGCCTACTTCTTGTCAATATTATATGGCATTAATCCCATCACTTTATCTTCTTCTTACTAATTTGTCGATTATCTGTCTACTTGAATACTTTAAAGAGATAAATGAGTCTCTTGCTCCAATTGTGATTATGGTTCTTTCGGTACTTGCTATGGTTGTAGAAATAGTAACAATTGCATTTCGGCATCATGTACGATATAATATTATTCGTCATAATATGGAATGCATTTTGCCTGTGAATATTATTCAAATTATTGCCTCTGGTATCTTTATGATGGTCATAAAAAATAGAGGGAAATATACTATTTATATGATTTGGACAGGTATTCCCTCAATTCTTATGTTTATTGTAATTTTGATTCCATTTGGAACGGATCTATTTATTCATAATCGCGAAATGTGATTCCAACAGGAAATCGCGGTATTTTTTCATCGGTCAGCTCTTGAAAGCGTACTGTTAGTTTCTTACCCACATATTTGTTGCCATTTTCAAACAATTGTTGACGATCCTCGCGGGTACCACGTGGGCGGCAATGAAATGTTTTTCCTTCAGGTGTGGTGCAAACCCAGATGACACACCCATCTTCTAATCCTGTGCCCTCTACAAAGTCAACAACTTCATATTCATCATCGAAGAACTCCTTGTACTTGAGTAAATCCACGGATCGTGAGTTCTTGTAAAGTCCATGTTTGGTGCGCAGCATAATGCCCTCATAGCCTTCTGCAACATACTGAGCATGTTGTTCTTTCATCTGCTCCTCTGATTCGCAGAGATCTGTCTGCACCAGAACAAGATGCTTGAATTCAAACATTTCAAAGATATCTTGAAGAACTTGATAGCGTTCTTCGTAGGTTGTATCAGGAATAATCACATCGTACACGTGATATTTGATCTGAAGTTGTTTTTCAGCATCACCTTTTTTCAGAGTCTCACGTTTGACAATTCCGACGATTTCTTGAAAGGTAAGGCTTGTGGAATACAGTTCGCCATCCAGAATGATCATAGGATCAATCTCTTTCAGAAAGTCAATCTCTTCTTTGATATGTTCCATGTGAGGGAATGCTTTACGAAGACGGGAGAAGAGGCCTTTGTCAGGTATGGCGATGCAGCGAGTTCCATCAAGTTTGCGTTGAGTAAAGCAGGGAAATACGCTAGCTTTTCCTCGTTTGTGAAAATCATGTGCGAGCATGGGAAAGGGTGCTTCATCGTGTACGCCTTTACCTCGCTGTACTTCTTTAACAGGTAGTGCTACGCATTCCGATGGTTCATCGTCGCTGTTTTCGAATACATCAACCTCGACGGAATTAGCTAGCATGGTTTCTGCGTAGCCGCTTTCAATCTTTTTTGTCCAGGCTGCTTTTGCTTCCGAGATGGCCTGTTGCAGGGCACTGGTTTCATTCTTTTTTCCGATATTTTTGCCAGTACTAATGACTTTTTCGGTCACTTGGATTTTGCCGCCGAGATAGCCATGAGAGACTTCGATAACACCTGTGCCTTGGCGTTCAAAGACGCGGATAGACCAGAGCTTGGACTTGCCTGTAGAGGCTTCACCTTGTAGACGTGGAAAGATAGACATATTTTGGGCTGATAAATTTATCCTAAAACCAAATTTCAATTTTATATTTAAAGACTAATATAAATAGTAATTATAAATGTGCCGTCGTTGTTACGAGGGAATGGATAAAAAAGTATTGTTGGTTCAATTAAAAAGTATGTTGAATCAAGAGTGTTATTCAAAGTGGAATGAGACATCTTTAAAATTTATGGAGTTAATCATATCAGATGATGAGAATGTGGAAGAATTGCGCAATGTAGCAAAGAAATTATTGGAGGGTTATCATATATGGAAAAAATGAGTAAATTCCTAGAAAAAATTGAAATATGCGATATGACAAATAAAAGTAACCCAATCATATATCTTATCCATGCCAAAGTGTTCGCTCTGCAAGAAAGAAGGGCATACGAAGGGAAACCGTGCGTTTCATCCGTTGGTGGTGCCGCAGCCTAAAGAGCCGCAGCTTAAAGTTGCGCCTAAAGTAGCATTGCCAGTTTCCGTTAAGAAGATTGCTATGCCTGCAATGATCATTGCAAACACCTATGTAATTCCTAGCTGGTATACGATTCCCGAAATTGCATTCAATCCTTTTCTCGAACTCTTGCAGCCGATTTACAAGCGAATGGATGTAACTACCGAATCAAAATCAGAGGAGGATCCATTGTTTCGTATGGTCTTTCAAGCGAGTCAAGGAATGTCAGATGAAGACTATGACAAATTCTTGAAACAGATGCAAATGACTAAACGCCTTCAAATGGCGATGGGTGACTTTCATCAGCATCTCATGGGACTCTTTGATGGCTGGGACGATTACAAACAAGGTCATGAAACAAAGTGTGACATCGGGAAAAAAGATGGCACAGTTGTCTGTGAAGTCAAAAATAACATTAATACCATGAACAGCGACTCTCTTCGCAGCGTGAATCAAAAGCTGAATAAACAGAAGGAATTGGGAAAAGAGGCACGTGTGATCATTGTGAATGGCAACATTCCACGCAAAGAAAAAGAAGGCATTATATGGATGTCAGGAAAGGACTTCTATGAGGAACAGTCAGGCCGCGACACCTTCATGCAATCTCTCCAGACAACCATGCAACACATCTTCTCTACGTATTCGACTTTTGATACACTTCTTACTTCTTTAGAAACTGTTTGATCTGCTTGGCCATCGCATACGCTAGTTGAACAGGAACAGCATTACCAATCTGCTTATATTGATTGGCCATACTACCCATAAACTCATACGAATCAGGAAACGTCTGAATGCGTGCATATTCTCGAACCGACAAAGGGCGTGTCTCAGTGGGATGGCAGCGTTCCGTCTGTTTTTGACATGGCGATGTCGTTAGCGTCAAACAGGCTTCATCCATGGATAATCGGCGTGCAATACCACGTTTACCACCACCTGCGGCCATGCCTTTCTCACCCATGTATTCTTCTTTGACGCCATCAGGCAGATCGACCCAGCACCCACCAGGCGGTACCAAAGCCATAATATCTGCTTTTTTCTTTGGATAGGTTGCACCAAGACTCTTTGGGACATTATGCAAGACATCACGTAGCAGCACACGATTCTCAGAAGGTGCAGGATAGGTAAACTCTTCAGGAATGTCTGCTCGAACACCCACAATCAGAATGCGTTCTCTCTTTTGCGGTACATTGTAGTTTACCGCATTGAGAACTTTGTATTGCACCTTGTATTTTCCATCATTTTTAAACATCTCGATGACACCCTTCAAGGTTTCTCCATTGTTATGAGTCGTCAGGCCTTTAACGTTTTCGACAACAAATAGTTTGGGCTCGCAATCATTGATTAACTTGTTGAAGTGCACAATCAGGGCTCCGCGTGGATCTTCCAATCCTTTGCGCTCTCCCGCTTGAGAGAACGCTTGGCATGGCACACCTCCTTGCAGAACATCTACGCGACCCTTGTAGGGTTTGAGATCCAAGTCAAGCATAGAACCATGCACTACGTTTGCATCCGTATGGTTCTTCTTCAAGGTTTCACAGAAGGTCTTTTCAATTTCATTAATGAGAAGCGGTTGGAATCCCGCGTCCATAAATCCAGTGCTCATTCCACCACATCCAGCACATACTTCAATGAAAGTAGGATTTGACAAATCTCCGTGATTTTCCAGTTCTACAGGGATGATTACTTCGTTTTGGACAGGTGCAGCGGGTGCTTCATTTTCTTGAAGAAGGGCAACGAGTTCATTTCGCTTTTTGTTACTATAGCCTTTCAGCTTCTTTTCACGGCAAATGGCTCGGAGTTCGTCACAGGTCTTCTTTGAATAATCCATGGTTGTCTTCTCAATGAGAAAGGAAGCTGGTCAATTTTATAGAAAATGAAAAATAGAGAATTTTTCATTTTTTACTGTGATTCGGTGTCAAACTTTGCCTTGCGGAGTTGAGAGAGGGTTTGGCGAATGCCATCTCGTACCACGGAGCAGAGGCGCCACGGCAGGGCATTGAATGTGCGTGTGATAAGGTTTGCTTCCTTCAAAGCGAACATGAACTTGAAGAGAATCTCACCAGGCTTAGTTGAGGTCATGCCGACAAGTGAAGGAATGGCCTCGCACTCTTTGACGGTCAGATTGGTGCCATCAAAGGTTGCCAGAACCGTCTTGAAGGTAATGTTGCCTTCACCATCTTTGCCCGTGTTGATTTGAAACGTCACGGTCTCGTCCATCTGAAGGAGATCCGATAGATTCACAGGCGGCAACTCTTGCTGCAACTCTTGTGGCGGACGACGAAATTCATTCTCACGCGGGATAAGAAAGCCATTGTTGCGCAAGGTACCCCGCATCATCGTATTACGATAGGTGGGCGGGGCATTGTTATCCACTGGCTGAATCGGAGAAAGGGGAATGGACGCCTTTGATGCATGCGAAAAGTGATTTCCTGAAAGGCGCTCCACCATACGTGTAAGATGCGTAATGGAGTTCTCGACGTTTTGGAGGCGGGTATGAAGGTTCTCGGCAGACATGATAGTTGTGTTGTAGCATTGTTATCAATCAATTTATCAATCAATTTTTATATTTTAGAATCTAAAAAATAAAAATAGGGGAAAAGTACGATTACTTTGAAGTATAATCAGGATGAAATGATATCTCTTTCAGCTTGGAGCGCATATTTTGAATGGTTGAATCTAATTCATCGTATCTCATGATATTATTTTCTTTACGATATGTTGAAGAAATATGATCAATTGCATTAAGATGTGAAATGACCTCCTCTCTTACATTTATTGTAGTAATACAATAATGCACTGTTTGAGACAAATCAGCAATCTTCTTTTTTAATTCACGATAATGGCTGATATATAATTCAAATTCATCCAGCTTACCGATAAGAACCTCACGAAATCGAGAATTTAGCAACAATACAATTGGATATTTAATAAGATGCTCTAACAATTTAATGATGAGTTCTACTTTTTTTTCAGGATACATCTCAATAGTAGTAAGGCATTCGCTAACATATTTTTGTGAATTAATTGCTTGACAGGTACGTGTATACTGTTCAACCAGTAATTTAGGATAATCGATGGATAGATTTTTGTCATAATATTGCTTGATTTTAATGGATGCCATAATAGCAGCTAGTCGACGAGGACGTTTTATCATGGTTATGTCTATTTTAGACATGACTCGGATTTCAATTTTAATCTTTTCGAGACTTTCGTCGTTTTGAAGGGCGCTGTGCTTCACGCGATGAACTATCAAACTCCACAGGTTTGAACAAATGACTGACCTTTAATGAAGAAGGTGGTGTCTCCCACAGAGAATCTACCAGGCCTGCTTCCAAACACTCAGCACTATCCCACCAGATGTCCCGTTGCAAACATTTCTTGATCTCCTTATCAGACAAAGAAGTGTGCTCACGATACAGCTTGTAAATAAGCTCCATCAGCTTCGTATCATTCAAGAAATCATCCTTGAGTGCCTCATATTTTCCCACAGACATGGAAGATAGCTGATGAATAAGCATAAACGAATTCTCTGTCATGTAACGCTTATGACATGCCATACTAATGATTGTGGCAGCAGAGGCTGCCTTCCCCTCCACAATTGATACAATAGGAACACGAGAGTTTTTAATGGTATCGACTACTGAGAAGGCAGAGAAAAGACAGCCGCCATAGCTGCTAATATGCAAATAAATATTGGGTGGTTCACAATCATATTCAATTGCATGCTTTAGCAATGTTTTATTGAGCTGATTAATCTTACGATTTAAATCAAGACAACTATCTTCATCAACATCGCTATAAAAGTAAATGTGATTATTTTCTAATTCTACGTCATTGCGTCCCATCAAACTTTTGATCTTTTCAAAGGGATCTTCATCTATCACAGGTTTCTTTTTCTTTAGATTTTGTTGGGTAAACATGATCTCTATGGACTATAGATACAGACTGTTTAGATCCTTGACCATAAATAATGATCTAGTCTATACAATAAAAAATAAGATATTTCTTTTTTTTTATTGGTTGACTTGAATATTTTGTAGTTGATCGAGCTGCATACAATTGAGGAGTGAATAACGTGCGATATTCATGACACGATGCCATTCAAAGAGGGGGTCGACCCATCGTCGCATTTCATCAACAATATCATTGTCTGGGATCATATTTTGAGCAAATGATATCATCTGTCGGTTGTCCTGATACATAAACTGAAAGGACATGCGATAGTTGTCAGACTCAAACTCGGCAATTAGCACGCAGCTGTCATTCTGTGGAATTTCGTGATACTGGAACATGGTTTGCTTTTTAAATAATCAAATCAGGTTTCAATTTTATTTTTTAGCCACCTCCACGCAGTCCTGCATAATGTGCTGCAAGAGAAATTTTTTCAATAATGGAATCATCATGAAAGCGTATTTTATTTTTTTGAGCAAAACGTTCTAACTCAACAATACGCTTCATTTCTTCTTTTTGGAATTGAATGGTCTCTGAGTGCGTAGCAAAGTGTGCTAAGTGCTCCTGTGTTGGAACATCCGCAGGTGAACCATCAATTGTACGATATAAATGGCCATAGTTATCCTCCCATTTGTTATATTCGTTATAGATAGCAACTTGATAGATCACTCCTACGCGATTGCACATATTTCGAATCGCAACATAGAGTTGAAGATCATATTCAGGTTCTACCTCTCTTCGCTGCTCCATCATGAGCTTCCATTCATCTAGCCATGTCATTTTTGTCTTTATTTTAATAATTATGGAATTCAAATTTTATGGATAAATAATGAAAATATGCCTAAGGTAATTTAATATAGAAAAATAAGAATCGCCCATTTTAAAACAGTGGACGAACATCTTCCACAAATGCCTCCATCTTTTTAATGCTATGTTGATCGCCTTCTTGATGCTGTTCCCATTCTACGTATAGATTCCATGCATAGGGCGTCCATACCAGCCCGTTATTACGAAATAGTGATCGAAGAGTGATACGAGGTTCTGCTACCTTTTTAAAGAAGCCATCCAGATAGTCTTCCATAGCATCAGCTAAGGTGCCGTCGGGTATATGAACGGTCATAAAGGCTTTAAAGTCTTCATAGTTTGCATCTGAATTGCGGGCAGTAGCCATTTGTTCAAAGAGAACAAATGCATTTTCACTGGATAGAGGGTGATGTGCTATTTTGCAAAACCATCGGTGAGATGGCCAGTGTTCATGTTGACACTCTTTGCTACAGTATGAAATTGTGCGGCATCCGCCGCACTTATATAATTTGAGCATGATTATGATATGTAACGAAAGAAAGTGTATCTTCAATTTTATGAAAAATAGGTTATTTTTCATTCATTTATAGTATTCCTGCATTTTCAAACATAATATCCAACAAGATATTTCTATTTTCTCCATGGAAATCGACGAATCCAAATCGCTGTTCTTCTATCATCCATGCTCCAATATTTAGACCTAGTTCGTGAGGAAGTTCTTCCATGATTACATCGATGGAATTATTAACAAGATTTAGATCAATGTTAACTCTAGCAGACTCTGCAAAGAGTTCAGAAAGAGCATGATATACCTGATAAAGGTGTAATTGATGACGTTCTTGAAGAGGCAGAAGAAGATCTTGTTGAAGAAGTGTTAGCATGCGGGTAATCTCTTCACGTGAAAGTTTATCTTTTATGGTCACATCGTATAATCCCATGCATTCTCCTGTAATCAAGTTTGTAAGTCCAATTCCAAACGTGATAGAGGGTTCCTGAGGAATATCGATGACCACAGAGGGTTCTTGCGGTATAGTAATAATATACATGGCGGTAATATACCATGTTGATCTCTTTATTTTCAATTTTTAATAAAGAAATTATGTTTCGTCATGTATGTAAATCCCATAAAAAATGCTATTAATTGCATGCAATAAAGTATTTCCTGACATTTCTGGTACAACACCCCCATGTAATTCTAATAATAGGTTAAAATGACATTCACATAATGCGCATTCTACATTCATGCATTCATTCCAAGAAAGATGCCATATAAATAGTCGTGGGTAGATGGTACCATTACAGTGGTCACTTTCTACAAAGCATGGATGAGACATTTACTATTAGAGTATCATAAGAAAAATAGGAAGAGAGATAATGAGGAACTGTTATTTTGTAAGCAATGTTTCATAGTTGACAACGGCCATGTTATTAATGATATAAGGATCAAGAAGAATGCCGATTTTACGCGTTTGGGCAATTTGATGGAATGCAAACAGAACATCCGTCGCAAGCATGGGATGGTGATTATTAGGAAAGCTTCGACGAAAGTGAATTGTTTTTAGAGAAGTAATGGCAGGATTAAGTATAGCTTTTCCAATTTCAACAAGAATCTCGTCAATGCGTGGATGATCACAGCATAATTCAAGCTGTTCAAATAGATTGCATGATAGCCATAATTCCATCATAGGGATATGTTCTGCGGACAGCTGTATCAGATTTAATGCTCTCTTATAGGATGTTGATGTAAGATAGCGCGAAGGAATACGATCGACGGGTACATTTGCAATTACCATGAGATGGCGATGATCGGGATGAATGGTATGGAGGAATGTTTTATCGGCGATAGGATATAATGCAACAATGTCAAGATCTTCAGGATTGGTGCACATCCAATCACTTAGAGAGAGTTTGAGGCTATAAATTGTTGCATCTATGTTGGCATGGACAATTGTAAAACGTTTACTATCGACAGTTCGAATGGTAGCATAGAATTCGCCTGGAATGATCTTTTCTTTTGAGGAAATAATGCGCGCCATGATGTTAGTGATTTATTTTGAATTGCAGAGTTTCAATTTTTAAGAAAAGAACGGTTTCAACACATCAAACATGGATGATGCATTTACATCAATGATGTCAAAAGAGAAATTGCTAGTTGGAATATATTGTGGGGGTACGCTACAATGTTCTAGAATGGATTTTATGGTTTTTTCTAAGGAATGAGCGGCAGTGGTTGAAAAATGAAGTTCGACATACCAGCGTTCCCATTCAAGGTGTTCGGTATAGGCTCCCATAAATCCATATTTTATAGTACGTGCGCATAAGGATAGATAAATACGCATTTTTTTCTGGTGTTCTATATTTTTTGTGATCTCTCGTAATTGTAGATCTACTTGTTGCTGTATAGTATCATCATCAATAATTGTATAGATTAGATCATCAAACACAGGAGACTGTAGTTCTTTTGGTCGAATCGGAATACCGATGGTGCGTTGCAGGAGGATAGTATGTAAGATGGCATGTAATGTATGATAGGCTTGATCGTGACGAATTTCAATAGGATCCAGTTTGAGTGTATAGACATTCATACTAAAAAGAAGTGTGATTTCTTTTAGATAATAAAAAGGGCGCATCCTTTTATTTTATATCTCATACTTATTTTGTTCTAATTTGTGGATGTTGTTGAAATGAGTTTTTGCAATTCCACATCCTCGGGAAATAGATAGTGTGGATTGTTCCACTTCATTTTGATCACCTCGTTGTAACTTTCGTATCCTGGTACTACATTTTTACCGCAATCATCTAACCATTCGTCAAGTGTTTGATCGGTGATGATTGTGGGGGGATTATTGGAGTTAGCCAGATAGATTCGCTTGAGGAATGCTCGCTTCAAGAAGCGATAGATTCTTTGCTGGACGATGTCTTCTGTATCTGCATCACCGAGACGAATTCCAAGATGAAATCGCATTGCATCGAATTGGATTTGTGAAGGGTGAAGTTTGCCTTGATGGGCAAATGTAATACAATCCCAGAATTCAGTTTGATAGATACTTGAGGTGGTATCCTTGTAATAGGTGTATTCAGGGTTATCTGATTGCATGGTGGCGTGGATTCATCATTACTTTTTTCTTAAAATGAAATTCAATTTTTTCTAAGAAAAAAGCCGCTGCTTTTTTGTCTTTTTTGTCTTTTTTTTGTTTAGGCAATCCAGCCAATGTTCACGTGTATTCCATCATCTTGAGCAAAGACGCCCAGATTGTAATTTCCGAAGTAGTATTCATTTTCAACAACCTTCTCGTAGAATGACTGGAATGGTTTGAAAGGGATTTGTGATTTGTCCACATTGTTGAAGTAGACATGCAAAGGTCCACGCATGTCTCCCTTGTAGCTTGCAATGGAGTTTGCCACAAGATCCATCATCTTCAGAAAGTCTGGATGTAGTGCATCAAGAATAATCTGATCTTCGTAGGTATATGCCCACTCAAAGGCATTGTTCGCAAAGAATTGCTCAAGGGTAGTTGACACGGTGTCAAGGGAGGTTGCTTGGAGATCTAACACAGTAGCCATGTTTGTAGGATGTATTCTCTTTAAAAATAAATTAATTTCAATTTTTTATTTATTATTTTATTTGAGCATTTCCCACACATCATCTAGCACATTTTGTAGTGGATGAAAGCTGCGGCATTTATTAGCTTCCTTTTCCATTTTTAGTTGATTCAGCACGGTTTTTTCTGCATAGAAGTCTCGAACCGCCTTGTTCAACCCCGTGTGTTGTTCGCGAATATACTTACGCAAGTCTATGATTTTATTGTAAGTAATTTCACAAAAGTGTGATTCAGATAGTAGCTCTGGATGACTACGAATATAGGTAAATGTTTCGACAGCTTGTGTAATCTTATCATCTGTTTCATTGCTGAGAATGAATAGCAGATGATCGCGTTGTTCTTCAATGGATGTCATGGCTAGCTTTTTATTTTATTGAACGGTGTTATCAATTTTTGTGTCGATATTGCGATACAGGTTAGAGATGAGATTGATTTTTTCTTCTGCTGATATATCCATCTGTAGAATTAATTTGACATGATGACTAATATATTTATTATAATCGACGGTTACTGTCTCTTTTCCGTCATAATCATACCACGATAAAAAATCTTTAAATATTTTGGGGAATTCTTTGATTTTCAGCTTACTATGCCTCATATTAATTTCTGCTGGATCCATTGTTTCTACCATGTCAACAAGAACAGGATCTGTATTTAGAATATAGTCAGCATATGTTACATTTTTTGATGTTCGTCGATTGTATTCTGCTAATGCACCCGTAGATAGATCAAATCCACCGTAACATGCATTATAGACCACTTTGAAGGTTTCTGAAGCGGACATTATATAGCGTACCGATATTTAAAATAGGTATGTAAATCATCAAAGAAAAAACGAGTGTTGCTCGCTTTTTCTTTTCTTTTCGTATTTTTAGGTGTTTTGTTGATTACAATTCTTCAAAGCAAATTGTCAGGATCATTTCTTTTCCCTTGCCATGATGCGGCTGAACGGTGTACAGTTGATCTCCGTGACGTAACATGGTCATGTGGGATGTAGTCGGTAAGACTAATTTTTTACCATTCTCAAAGACCGTCGGATCTTTCGTGTAGATCTCCAGATCACCTTTCACCTCTGCATCTTTCTGCGCATAGAAGGTGCAAGAATGGTGTGGGAGACGAGAGTAGCTATTGTCGCAGATTATGTCTGCATAGGGTGTCTCGATAGGGGTATCTGAGTCAATGTCATAGACATCAATGCAGATGATTCCATTTTCGGAGTCAACTTGGAATCCATTTGAGATCATTAGCGCATGGGCTTGACGCACAATAGACTTCATCTCAGGATGAAAGCCCAAGTATTCTTCATCAAATATAATGCAGTCATGGAGACCCTCATTCATATTCACCTTTTTTGAAAAGATGATTGAGAGTAGCGTGCTCTCCTCGCGCTTCTTCAAAACGGGAGTGATATGATCAAGCATCTGTGTGATCTCCTTGTTCAGCTCTTCAGGAGTAGTCGCGATCAGCAGTTTATCTTGGAGGATGGATCTAAACATGGTTTCGTGGTTTCATGGATATCTTTCCATTTTCAAAAAACAATTTTCAATTTTTTATTGTTATAAAAAAAGGGTTGCCCCTCTTTTTTATTTTATCTGTTTATAGGGCGTCAATGATTGCCTTCATTTTTGACATAGAGACCGATAGTCGATTGTGCAGGATCATTATGTTATAATTGTCAATAAACGTAGTATTGTCACTGTGCTCATACAGCATTCTTGTAAAACCCTTGATGTTCGTTGCAATTGTTGCATAATGCATTCGAATGTCTTTCAGAAGAATGGCGCAGATATTTTGATTCAACAGACGAGGATTTGCCATAAGGTACTCTTGAAACCGTATGTAAAGAAGGATTGTTTGTATCTGCGAATTGTCTGGACGATGTATGAGACCAACGAATGTATTGATGATGTCCTTGTCCACTTTGGTTTCATCGCGAACGAAAGGCGTGTATTGAGTAGGTGGAAGAATCACATGCGGAGGAGAGAAAACAGCAGGCAGTGGCTGAAGCAGAGGTGTAGGACAGGATGGTTCGCTGAAGCGAACGCGTTTTGCCTCACGCTTGGGTTCTCCATTGGCTAACTTAATGAGAATGGATGCATTGAGATCGCGTTCAATGCTTAATTTTACGGCATCTGAGTCATCCACTGAACAAAGGACAATGGCAGGAATGGAATCCTCTTCGGCAGATCTTTTCTTGGAAATGAACGGTGCAGACATGATATGTAGCGTGGTTGCTATTTTAGAAATATAAATCCATTTCAATTTTTTAAATTAAAAAACGAGTGTTTCTCTCGCTTTTCCTATTTTTTATTTTTTATGATTTTATGATTTTTAACACGGTTGTCATGGTTTATTCACGATCTGATTTAGCAAACTCGACAGTAATCAACTTTCCACGAATGTAGAGTTTGGCAGTTTCTCCCACATATGCATTGGTGGACTCATCTGAATTCAGGAATTTGATGAGAGCAAACCCTTTGATAGTGCCAAAGTAGGCGGAGCTCTTATCTTGATTCTTCGGAATGTAGATGTCGCGAACCACGCCATATTTCTCAAAGATGAAACGAAGCTCCTCCATCGTAACATCGCGGGGAAGATTGCGGGTGATGATTGTTTTGATATTATTGGGATTGAAGAGCATCGTGCTAGAAAGTGTCTCTTTGTCCGCATGATTAACCACCACATCATCCATATTCTGGGCTATCTCGAAGTGTACATCTTTCTTCTTCGAGAGGCGTCCATTAAGGCGATCAATCTCTTTTTTCACACCTGCCAGAATGGATGCGCCCTCGCCATTTTTGATGTAATCATTGTAGCGACAATCCTCTTCTGCGGTGCAGGATACATCCGCCCAGGAAAGCTTGCCAGTAGCAAGTGCTTGCATGATTGGATCCTGAAAAGCGATCGTGCGGAGTTCGGTGTAGAGCTTTTGAACGTAGGCCATGGATGTGGAATATCTTGAGGGTGATTATTCTTTCAAAAAAAAAAAGAATCAATTTTTTTAGACTATTTTTTTAAAAAATAAAGGGAATTGCCTTTTCCCTTATGAGACGCTTCGTAATTCTTCAATAGGACGCATCTCAAATACATCAAAGTCGTAATCATATGGGGTTTGATCAATGTATATAGCACAATGATGTTCCCAACCTTCGCTATTCCGAGTAAGGATATAATCATGGATAATAATATCTGGTTGTTGCCCTTCCAATGTAATTTGCCAGCGAAGACGTCCAACCAGAAAGCGATCACCATATAGTGCATCACCTTGTCCATGAGAGATCAAAATATGTTCTAACTTTGTTTCTGAATATCTCCAACTACTTACATGAAGGGTGTGCATTTCGGTATGTTCTAGTAGTTCATTTTCGTAGTGGATATGCATGATGACGCCTATCTTTCTTAGAACTCGATCCATTATTCAATTTTTATGAAAAAAAGCCAAAGCTTTTTTTTGTGTTTTTCTTTTTATTTTATATTTTTCGTCATATTTAACCTTGTAATTCGAGTATACCTCGAAAAGTGGCAATGGTGCGCTCCAAAGTAGAGATCGTATTGGCGAAGTGATGATCAATTCTACCGCCTTCTTGACTGGCTTCTTCTGTGATTTTTCTCTTCAATGTAACACATTCTTGTTCAAGATAGGTGGCTCTTTCAATTGCAGCTCCATGAAAGGGAGTATGTTCTAGTACAAAAGGGTGTTCGATGATGTATTGATACAATTCATTGCATAATTGCATTTTGCTCTGAGTGACAGGCTCTTCTTCAATAGATAAGATTTTATTTGTCAGATAGCTGATATCTTCTTGACGAAAGAAGGATGAGGTTGGTGATTGTTCACCCTCTGCTCTAGTTTGGGATACATCAGGAGCAATATAGCTATGCATACGATGTGCTTCATGATGAACCTCTTCATACCATCCTTCAAAGTAAGTAAGTCCAATCTGTTTATTGCCCTCTCCCTCTGCATGGAGAAGGGCTTGATAGCATGCATACGCTAATACTTCAATATCAACCTCAAAAGAGGAGTAGAACCATTCTAGATCCATTACTGAATCATGAAACTTGTCGACATTATTGCACTCATTACAGAGACGAATGAGATCTGCCAACTCATTTTCACCAAGACGGGGAGCTGTCATTCGATGGGTGCCACAACTACAGATATGTATCTCTTCTGTAAGAAGGTGTTCGCATGTGGTGCAGTAAAAGTGTGGATCTTGGATAGGCATGGAGGGCGTAGATGGAGTTGGTTTTACGTAGACAAAGACGGAGACGAGGCTGTAAATTTACTAACAAAAAAATGTTCAATTTTTTTATTTTAAATCTATTGATAGTAATGTGATTGCAAAATGACTAACAAAAAAGAGGTTTTGCCTCTTTTTTGGCTTTTTTTTAGCTTTTATTTTTTTATTTTTCGTCGTTTTCTCATTTTCTCATGTTTCGTCGTTTTCTCATTTTCTCGTGTTTTGTCATTTTACTCGGCATCCTCATCAACGGGCTCTTCAACCTCGTCGTCGATGCGATTTTCGGCCAGAATGTATTGGCCAACCCAATCACCACGTTCACCTTGGACGGCACCCTTGGTGTACACGTGATATTTGTTGTTCGCCATGTAGACCTTGCCCTTGTGAGGGAACAACTTGAAGGCTCCATCAGCAGGCACCTTCCAAGGAAGAACCGTTACTTTCTTTGCGGACTCCGAGACTGCGGCAGTTGCAGATTCCGCAACTGCAATGGGCTTCACCTTGGTAATCAGCGCCGCCAGGCGAGCCGATGTTGCCGCGGAGACAGCCGCAGGGAGTTTAGCGCTCTTCGCAGCCTCCTTTTCGGCCTTTGCCGCTGCGGCCTTCGCCTCTCGCTCCGCCTTCGCAATCGCTCTGGCCTCTGCCTCTTCCGCCTTTTTAGCATCGCGCAGCGCTTTTTCCTCAGCGCGCTTGGCAGCGCGTTCCTCTTTCTCGGCTTCGAGGCGCGCCTTGCGCTCCTCTGCGGCCGCGGAGATTTCCGCACGAGTGCGGCGCACAGGCGCCGCTGCGGCGCTGGCTTCCTTGGGATGATCCTCATCATAGGACTCCGAGAAGGCGACCCATAATTCCGACTCGCTGTCCTTCAGGTGCTTAGCAAGCGACATCGCGTTCTTCATGGTAAACTCCGAGCCATCCTCGAAACGGGGACCCTCCTCGGTCTCCACGGACGCCTCCATTTCGACAATCTCGTCCCCATCCTTGGCATCGAAGGTCTCCCAGCCATTCTCCTTGGCGTTGATGAAGACAATATCGACCCACTCCTTGTTCTTCAACAACTGCGGAGGAACAACACCAGTGGCACGAGATCCCTTCGACACAGAGGATTTGGCACCCTTGGTCAGAAGGTCAGCGCCTGCCTTCATAACGGTGCATAGCTCGGTATGGCTGAGGTTGGACATCATTTGGATCACAATATCGACAGGCTTGGACATGCTTGGAATGCTTGAAAGCGCGGGAATCAGTTTTACGTCTATAATTCAAGGACAATTACTTCTATCTCAAAATTTTGTTTCAATTTTTTTTTGAATTTGACGTGTTATTGGAGGGTACCGTGGGGAGGGGGGGTACCCCTATGCAAGGGGATAATCAATTTCAGAAAAAAATTGACAATAATTGCCTATAAGGGTGATACCCCCTCCCCTCCCCCTCCCCTGGGCACCCGTAAAATCATATCAAATTTAAAAAAAAATTGAAATATAATTTGGCTAGCTTAATTCCCTTGTCTTGAGGCGATGAGCAAGGGCTACCCCCCCCCTTCGCCCTTGCGTTGGAGTAGTATTTTTTATTTTTATTTTTAAAATAAAAAATTGAAACATTTTTTTGGCTAGAAAAATATTGTCCAAGATCATCGACGTTAAACTGATCATAGCTGTAAGAATGGCGCAATTAATGGGACACAGCACATGGTATCAAGTGGAAACGGACATTCGTATTCTGAAGCTTTACTGCTTGATATGCAACAATCACTTTGTCAGTATGGTAGATGAACACAATCTCTGTGGGATCTGTCGTAAGGAGGTGGAATTGTATTGCGATCTCACTCCTGAGCAAATCCAACAGGTCATGGTGGATGTTGATAATTATTGCCACTATTTCGGAGAGAAGGATGAGGTCTATGACATGGATGCAGAAAGAGATGCACATGAACGATTGGAATCTCGTCTCAGGGAATATGATTGGTGGTTCGGTGATCGTACCCAATGCCAATTCATATGGTACAATCTTGTGGATATACCACCCTTATCTGAAGGGCACTATGCGTGTGCCCGCCGCTACTTTGTATCTGCCTATGTGGAGGCTTATCACCGTGATGATTATGATTAATAATTCATGATCACACACAAATAAAAATAAAAAATAAAAAGCAAGGAACCCCTTGTTTTTTATTTTTAAAAAATAAAAATAAAAATAAAAATAAAAAATTGAATAAAAAAGTTAATATAAAAATGATAGGGAAACGAAGTAGAATCGAAGTACCACCAAGCAATGCAGGCCACTGAACCCTACTACATCCTTCCTGTCAAGCCCACGGAGCAGTCCCAGGCCGACAAGGGAATCGATCATACGCTTGTCACGTGTGACTGTGGTACCACATGGCGTTCCCGTGTGCGGTCTCTCTGCCCGACGTGTGGCCAAGAGGGCAATCTCTTCGCTCTGGACGCTCGCCAGAACTCGAATCTATTTGTTGCCGTCTATGACCAAGAAGTGACAACGCCGTCTTACACCAAGCAGAAGTTGAAGGATGCGTTGGAGAAGTTCCGCGCCCTGCTCCGCGAGAATGCGCAGTGGTATGACAGAAATTCTCGCAAGATGATTCAAGCCTGCCACACGAGCCTTTGCCTACGTGGAGGCACGAGCAGCAAAGCCGCACTCGCCATGACCTTCTTTGAAGAAGAGTTTGCATGCGCGCCCGAGGAGCCCAATACGTTCTGCTCTGAGAAGAAATAAGGAGCGGCGATAAACTCATAAATATAAAATAACGAAACATGATAAAATAAAAATAAAAAGCAAGGAAACCCCTTGTTTTTTATTTTATTTCAATAAAAAATTGAAATAAAAATATGTTTAAAAATAAACAGGGAAAACTAGAAGAAACATAGTACCATTCTTACACGTGTTACGCGACGATGAACAATTACAACATCAAGCAGTTTCAACGCATCGAGGCGTACACGCGTGAATTAGAGCAAATCTCGCTCGAAGAGTTTCGTACGTCTGCAGAGGCGCGTGCGACGTTTATGAAAATCATTAAGCATTATGATGAGACCTACGTGAACGACTTTGAATGGATCGTTCAAGAGATTGGCATCTGCCAGGGCAGCCTGTACGAGGTCAAGTACCTGAAACTGGATCCTCTAAAATATAACCCGCAATATGAGGAATTCATTCTGGCAGGGAAGGCGGCTATCGAACGATTCGCCAAGTGCTTTCCCGCGGCCATGGAGATTGTTCTGGATGGAACGCATGAAGAGATCGATAATGACTATCTTGAACATTTCTACAAGCCCGATGCTGAGCGCACAATCGCAGCACTTCAGGCGGATCTCACGCCGAGACCTGATCCGTGGAACACAGAGTAAATCATAACAATCGATCATAAAAATAAAAATAAAAAGCAAGGAACCCCTCCTGTTTTTTATTTTTATTTTTATTTTTTCTAATAAAAAATTGAATTAAAATTATGGATAGAAAAAATGATAGGGAAACGAAGTAGAATCGAAGTACCACCAAGCGATCATGTCGAATTCAGTTTGCCCGACTTTTACCGAAATGGAAGAGATCACGAAGATGTCTACTGAGGCGTTGAAGAAGATGGTGAAAACCAATCTTGTGCCCGCTGTGAAGGAGAACACGAATTGGCAGGTCATAATGCAGCAGTATAATTACAAGCTCGACTTATCACTCTGTGAGAAAGTATGTGTTGTGAAAGAGGCCACGTCTGTTGAAAATGAGTACGATACCGTGGTGAAATGCTATCAGGACAACGCTGCCTTCTTAGAGAAGGTTGCAGAAGGTGATCAACTCTGCTGGAACTACCAGCGAGAGAAAGGCATCAAGTCTACTCCTATTCAATACACATTCCAACCGCAGTTGGAGTCGCTCCCCCGTTACCCGCGCGATTCATGGTAAATGACAAACAAATATATTAAAAAATATTAAAAAAAAAATAAAAAAACAAGGAAACCCCTTGTTTTTTTTTATTTTTTTTACATTTTTGAAATAAAAAATTGAAAATATAAAATAACAAAATGAGATTGTCCACATTGAATATAGATATAATGGATATTCACGACACCAACATTGCTGCACACTTTGTGACTTGCATGATATGCAACAAAGTTTGGCGCACACCAGGAGTGATGCGTTGTCCGCGGTGTGCTCGTGCATATGGACTTCCGTTCCTATTGGATCTTCTGAGAAATGATCAGCTGATGGATGCAATGCGTGAATTTGAGAATGAAAATAAGGAGAATGAGGATGACATCCTGCGTATGGCGATTGCGATGGAGGACAATTGCTCATGGTATGATGAGGAGGATCCGTGGTATTCACAAACTTGCTGGATGTGTCTTCGCGAGTATCTTCGCGAGAATCCTCCTACACCACACATTCAACGTGCGATGGAAATCTTTGAGATTCAATTCCGTGCCTCAATCCAAAATGTTGATGAAGATGGATTCTTGATACCGCATGAAATTCGAGCACCTCTTCTTATGGGTTAATCGGAACAATAAAATAAAAGAAAAGAAAAGAAAATAAAGGCAAGGAACCCCCTTGTTTTTATTTTTGCATTTTAGTTGAATGTCTAAAATATAGAATAAAAATTGAAACTATGAATTTTTATATAAAAGCTGCGACCGAAATACACCCTATCATGGCATCTGTTATTGAGGTTGAGGAATGTAATGTTCCTGGTTTGTATTACATCGACCAGATCCATGAAGATACTGCTACCACAATTGCTGAACTGGACATGTGCGAGTGGTCTCCTATCACAAGCCATTCCAACAGCCGTCTTGTACAGCATTATGGCTTTCGCTACGACTATGCGTCTTCCAAGGTTCGTGAATCTATTTCAGCTATTCCGCCATTCTTAGAGAAGTATCAAACTCTGCTGACTCACATCTGTAGGGAGTTGAATGTGGTTGATGCAGCCTACACATTCAACCAGTGTATCGTGAATAACTACTTACAGGGTCAAGGAATTTCTGCGCACATCGATGTGAAACAGTATGGGGGCGTTATTGGATGTTTTACGCTTGGATCGGGTGCGACCATGATCTTCGAAAATGGCAATGAAAAACAAGAAATTTATGTCAAGGCAAATTCGCTCTATATCATGTCGGGTGACGCACGTTACGTGTGGAAGCACAGTATGCCGAATCGCAAATCTGATATGGTGGATGGAAAACGTATTGAGAGAGATCGCCGTGTATCAATTACCTTTCGTTGTGTTCCCCCATCATAGAAATAATGGTGTTAACTAAAAAAATCAAATAAAAGAAAATAAAAAGTAAGGGATCCCCCTTATTTTTATTTGAATTGTAGGTATTCTATATCATATCTAAAATTCAAATAAAAAAATTGAATTATTTTATTCATGGAAAAATGATAGGGAAATGTAGTAGAAACGTAGTACCATTTTCCAAGATGTCCCACTTGCCTCCCTTGCCGCCTTCGCTTAATGTTGCATCCATGAATTCTGTTCGTCCGCTTGTGACGTTAGAGGATCCTCTTCGCGATGGAGAGATTTTGATCATCGTTCGTAATATGGCGGGCGAGGATGTCCACCGATTAGCGGTGGCGACCACTGCATACTTCTGGTACATACGCGCATATGTCGCTATGAAATGGAGTATACCACAAGTATGGATCATCCATTTGATGTTGGACTACAATAAGATAGAGGATCATGTGCTTATACGTACTCTGGTGCCGACATTGGAATCAACAGGCAATGTTATCCAGCTTCTTGTGGAGGAATGGAAGCCGCGTCCAACAGAGTTTGTATGTGCCAACTGTGGTGTCGAACGTCACTTCTGGGAATGTATGGAGTTCTCGGAAGATCCCTCACAACGCTGTTGCTCATGTGATGAGGATAATCCTCATGTTTGCTGTTATATACACGATGATGCAGAAGAGGCAGACGATGCCGAGTAATAAATCATAAACGACGAAACACTAAAAATAAAAACAAGGAAACCCCTTGTTTTTATTCTGTTTATAGTATAATAATTAAAAATGAAGTAAAAAATTGATTTTTTTATTTGGCAGAAGGATAATTATCCAACGATACAGATCATATCGTAATCAACATGAGAATCCATGTATCTGTCCAAACAATGAGCGGTGATATCACAGAGGTATTAGTTGATCCTTCACTGGGTCTTCGCGGTGTAGAACAAGCGCTTACTGCATCAAATCCGAATTTCTATCCGAAAGGCAGTGTTGTTGTGATTCATTCCGTGGAAGGTTCCACGAAAATCACGACGGAGGAAAAACTATGGGTATTTATTAAGCAAGAGCCGATGTGTCAACTGGTTAATATCACAAATGAAGTGATTCAGGGAACCAACTCATCATATCGTCATGCATACAAGCACTTTCATCTTCTCTTAGAAAATGATACGCCCTGTCATCTATATGTTCGCACAGACACAGCAAGGGCAACATTTCATCTTAGAAGTACGCCCTTAACCGTTACACGCGGAGGTGGCGTCATACATCCACATGATGCCATGATTATTGCTATGAGACGCGGGTTTATCCTATCTGCTCGTGATCATTATGTGATTGAAGAGATTCTGGTAAAGTTTATGCCACAGATTGTGTATGGCGCGCGACATCGTAATATTGGAGAATTGTCGTTCTTATGTTCATGTGGACATGCTGTCAAGCAATTACGACTCAATGCTCATTACAAAACAAAGCTGAAGCATACAAATGGCGATGAAGAGGGTCGCAACTTTATGGAACGTGCGAGGGCTTACATTGATCAAATGGATATGATTTATCAAACGGCTTACATTGGCCTTGATCGACCAATTCAAGATGATGAGGTGTATATTGATCTTGATCAATTTGCCCAACTTGACCAATTGGTCGAGATGGAACTTTAAATAGAAAATATAGAAAATAAAAACAAGGAGATAAGGATCCCCTTGTTTTTATTTGTTAAATATAAAATAAAACTGTAGAAAAAATTGAATTTTTTAAAACTGAGATATGAAACTAACCCATTACTCCATGATTTCCAATATGACTCTTGCTATTGGCGGCAACCTTATGAAAGCAGTACATGAGCATTGCACGACTACATTCGAACCATCCAAGAAACCGCGACGCATTGTCAAGATGGAAGAGGACGAACCTGTTAGTAAGCCTCGTCGCATTGTCAAGATGGAAGAGGATGAGCCTGTGAAGAGATCTCGTCGGATTGTTGAGATCGAAGAGGATGATCCAGTTGTAGAAGAGAAGGCTTTCTATTCTTCAAAGGAGGTTGCGGAAATGGATCCTGTGGATGTCTTGGAGAAATTCATCATGATGACGGGCATCCTCTCTCTTGGATGCAAGCATTGTGGTGGCACATATCGAAAGGAGACGTATGTATGGGATAAATGGATCAATTCTATTTATAATCGTGCATTGAAAAGTGGCTTATCAGCCAGTATGAAGCCACCAAAGTCGTGTGACAGTCAACTGGCATCAAATACTAAAAACAATAGTGTTAATAATGCTGCATATCAAATTATTCGTAGTAACAAATACGATATCGAGACGAAAAAGACGGTAATTAAGCTCCGTCAAGAACTATTGCAAGAAATGGGGGTATCAACTCGCCCTCGATGCTATAAAGCGTAATCCTCAAAGGGTGGAAAAGACGATAAGTATTTCCACTTTTTATTATAACTTCTGCTTCAAGTTATAATAAAAATAGGAATGATATTTCCTTTTTTATTTTTTGATGTTTATCTGTGTTTTTATAAATGCATATGCACAAAGCATGCATCGGCCACTTCTTGACGGAATGCGCGAGACTTAGTGCTATGATATGGTGAAGGATGACCTGTATAGTCATCAAACATGTAGGGTGAAGGTGAGGGGGTTCCCTTCAAGAATGCGACCATCTCACGACTCCATTCTCCTGCCCATCGATGTCGCACTACATTGCCATCTCTGTCTAGAACAGGTTCTCCTTCTGCATAACGGCGAGATCCGTATTCGCAGATTACGGTTACGGTTTTTTTCGGTATCTTGGCAAGCTCCTTATTTTTCCACTGAAAGCGCTCACTCCATGTCCACTCTTTGAATTCTGCGGGAGGCTTAGGGAGAGGCTCGAGAGGGATTTGGTAGACGTTTTCGTCACGACGAAACAGAATGCCTTCGCCAGCAGGTACATACTGGTTTCGTTCCTCACCATACACCCACCAGCTGCTGCTTGGATGACGGATCATGTAAGAATGACCCAATTCACAATTGACATCGGGAGATACAATCTCGACTGGATTAATTATTTTTCGATTTTTTTCCTCCCATTCCGATGGTGTAATCGGAATGGTATTGTTATACGATGAATCGGCAAGTGCTTTGCGTAGAGCATAGATAGTACCAATCACATTGACCACCTCTTCTCGCTTTGGGGTAGGCAATTCAAAGCCTACATCTTCTGCTTCCGTGACAATGTCAATCGGCCACATACCTGTGAGATACACAATCCGATCAACACGACAGTAAATATCCATGATTGGTGGAGATGGAGTTCTTGGTTTGGTTTCCTCCCAGTGATGCACTGCACGTTTGATTTTGCTGATGACCGCATCATTCCACGTCAGTATCGATGATTTGCCGATAGGCGGCACACGTGTAGGCGAACAGCACTTGGATGGGGATGGGATGGAGATCTTCATGGACAGTGGATGATTTTAATTCGCAAAAAAATAAATTCAATTTTTAAATTAAAAATAAAAAGGAGGGTTGTCCTTTTTTTTGATTGTTAGATCTTCTTGTAGTATGTTGCACCGCCTCTATGAGTCGCTTTTACAACACCATAGGTTGATGATATTGTAACTGTAGTTCGATTTGAATGATGAATTTGATTCGGATGATGAATAATGTGTAAGGGTACAGGCATTATTATTGGTGGCATTGGTGGAAGTGGTGACATAGGCAACATAAATGGCATAGGCATGGGTAGTAATGGCATGGGTGGTAATGGCATAGATGGCGGCAATGGCATAGGTGGTGGCAATGGCATGGCTACTTGAATGGAATTAAATGTCATGCATGGCTCTCCCGCCAATACCAATTCCACTGCACTCTCTGCGGTTTTTTCTGCTTGTTCCAAGTCGGCATTAAGTCCCCAATAGGCGCGCATCTCGGGTGTCCATGATTTAATTTCCTCTGAAAACATGATATAAATTTCATTATCATTTTTTATAAATGGATATGAAACCATAGGACAGTGAGATGTGGAAATCATTCCAATTGGTGCTAAAGGAGCCAGTTCAAAGAGTGCATGGAGAAGTCTTGTGGTCATGGAGATGGAGTAACGGTTATAATTTCTAATTTATTTTAATTCAATTTTTTATAAAAACAGGTATGTATTATTTAACTTGTAAAGTCGGTATTTTAAATGTAAAAAGTGTAAAATAAAAATTGAAATATATTGATGCAGTTTATAAATCGACCGTCTATTATGTCTCAGCCCCGTCGTTCTAAACATATTACAGTCATTTCCAAGCCCTCCATGGAGTCGGAATCGGAATCCAAGAAAGCCATGCGCAAAGCAATCAAACAGCAGAAAGAAATTGCGAAAAAGGAGAGAGAAGATATCATGCAGCAGATAGAGCAGGAGCGCCGTGCCAATCCGCTTCTCTTTGATGAAGAGTCTCGTGGATATAATCAATTGCAATTTGTCTATGACGGATGGGCTAGTCAGCATTACGAGCCTAATCCGCGTGACAATGAGCAATATGATCTTATTCGTGTACGCATCTCTCGTGATGAACATCATGGATATTGCTCTGACGCAGAGGACTTTACTGTTTATGAGGATTACATCAATCTTCATTTCAGAAAGGATAAGTATGATGATGCTCTCTTGGAAGGGATTCCTCCTATTGTGATGAAGTGGGATGAGCCAAATCCAGATCATTGCTGGTGTCATGCCAGGATCCGATACCAGATTCTTTCGATGAATGTGGTATGCTATGCTGGATATTCATCGCCGCATGACTACTGCAGTTGTGAAGATTGCAATAAAGTTTCGCAGGAGCCCAAATATGAGGATCAGGAGAATCCTTCTGAAAAATAAAAAATAAAAAGTAGAAAAGGACGCTGGACTTTTTTATTTGTAAAATGGTTACATATCCTCGATATCGTACCCTAATTCCAATAGTTTCTGAACACGAGATGGGTGCCATGCCTTCATCATGATTTGTTCTTTATAGATTGTACATCGTATAGTACATCGTTCTTTGCTTTCTTGAAGTAATAATGCTATCCATTCCTGATTTTCTATATTGATATATTGAACTGTTTGTGGAGTCAAATTGAGTATAGGTAAGGGTAATTTTATTCATAGGTCTCTCATATGATAAGCTCTCAAGTTGAAGAGGAAATTCTGGTAATACCTCTAATGGATTCATTTCACAGCTAAAGGACTGAAGTTGTGGAGGAAGTTCAGGGAGTGAGATTAATTGATTATTATTACATAGGAGAATAGTAAGAAGAGGGGGCAAAGAAGGGATAGTTGTTAAATAATTATGCATGCAAATAAAATAATCTAATAATGCAGGAAGTGTTGGAATAGATGTTAATTGATTAAAACCACACATAAGTGATTTACAAAATGAAGGGATTTCTGGAAGTGATGTTAATTGATTATGATAACAAGATATGATTTTTAATGATTGTGGAAGTTGAGGGAGAAATGTCAATTGGTTATAAGAACAATCGATAATTTCTAATAATTCTGGAAGATTTGGAAGAGTTGTTAATTGATTATTGCAAACACGAATGATGTCAATTGATGGAGGAAGAGGTGGAAGGAAGAGTAACTGATTATCATTACATTGTAGTGTTCGTAGAGATGAAGGAAGATCAGGAAGGAGTGACAATTGATTATAATTACAACAGATGGATTCTAATGAAAGAGGAAGAGTTGGTAATGATACTATTTGATTATGAGCACAATAAAGAAAAGTCAATGAAAGAGGGAGGTCTGGAAGAGACAATATGCAATTTATATCACAATAAAGCGTTGTGAGAGTTGCAGGAAGCCTAGGAAGGACTACTAATTTATTATTGCTACAATGAAGTTGTTTTAATAGAAGAGGAAGTTCTGGAAGATATATTAATCGATTATGATTACATATGATGCGACGCACAGAGGATGGAATGACAGGTAATAATGTTAGTTGATTATAAGAACAATCTATTTCAATGATTCCTTCAGGAAGAGGGGGTAATTCTGTAAGACCTAGGCGGGTAAGGTCTAGTACACTGCTACAATTGTGAATACGACATAACGCGATTTCCATAATGATATATCAATATATATTATTTATGTTATTTTTAGTGAATCATGTCTGGCATTTGATTTAAACAAAGAATGCCTATTGATATTAGATGTCAAAATTAAATGTGGATAATCTTATTAGGGTTATAAAAATTATTACGAGTGCGGCAGGATCCCATACAATTGATCATGTTTATATCAGTGCTGCAATGCGTATTATTAACCCGTCTGATTTAGCGATGTATGATGCATCTGCTCTTGATACTTGGATTACTTATCAAGCAAAGAAGATACCTAATGTTCACTTTAATGTAGCAAAAGCCATGTTAAATAAGGATGGTTATCGCGTAAAGACGGATGCAGTTGCATATTTAAGCGGTATACTTATTGTACATGAGGATTATATTAAATAACTTATTTTTTGCGTGTCACATTTCGGACGCATTTTTCAATAATGTCTACATTTTCATATTCATATTTATGGAAATGTGTACGAATAAATGTAACTTCATCGGAGGTTAAATGGAATCCTTTTTTGATGTCCTCCATGGTTTGGTATGTATTTTTCTCTGAGGCTACATTTGGAACATAATCAAATAAATAGGGAAGGTTGTTATTTCCAGTGAGTCGAAGACCCCATGCAATAAATGCGAAGAAGTCACTTTGAAGTAGGTTGACAAGATTTTTACTGGGTTCCAGAATAATAACAGGTGTTTGTGAGGGACCATATTCGCCCTTCTTATCGTAGTATACATATGGCACACCAAGGCCGTTGATAAGTATTTTTGGAGTGGATGCCAAAGAGTGTTTTTTGTTTGTGCGAAAGACGCGTTTGCCTTTGGAGAGGATGAGGTGAAGGATTTTATTTTTTCCATTGCATCCGAATGTGCTTGCTTTTATGGATGACATTTCGGTGTTGCGAAATGCTTCGACGTGTCCTAGTGTTTTTACTTTGGTATATAGTTTATTAAAGATGGTATAACCAAAATTTGGTAAATGTCGATTTAGATCAAGTGTGAGACCTCTTGTTATGATGCTATATTCATCGTCTACAATGGATGTGCCTTTAATATCAATTTGATAGAGAAATGTATCTACGCGTCCCTGAATATGAAATAGATCAAATGTTTCTTTGGCGCCATAGATTTTAATGTATACAAAATGTCCTTCTGCTTTTTGAAATAGGTCATTCATGGGGGTATCAGTTTCACGGTAGGATGGTGGACAAATGTATCCAATGTAACCAGAGGGGGATAAATGTTTCAGACCGTGTTCTGTAAAAACAATATGGGTACGTTTGCTGCCTTCGAGGCCTGTTCCACCGATGTTATAGGGTGGATTACCAATAATGGAATCAAATGTATCTGGCCATCCTAACTTTTGTGGATCAAAGGATAAGAAGTCGCCTTCGTGGAGATTAGGAGTGGCAGAGGGGCATAGTTTTTTAAAGATCTGTTTACAAATTTTAATGTTATCTTTATTGATCTCGGTCATGTAGATCATGTTTTCAATGATATGTTTAGCACGTTTTGTTTCGTTGGGAATAACACTTTTAAGGCTAATCATGAGACGAAAGAAGAGAACAATTGCAAAATTACCGATACCTGTTGCCGGGTCGAGCCAGGTGCGATCTTTTTGTTTCCAGATGGCTGCAGGATAGTGGTCATATAAGTTATCAATCATGGGAGGAGGGGTAAATACTTCGCCATGTTCTGATTTCTCTTTGTCTTTAGAGGGTAGGTGTTCTTCAATTAATTCAATAATAGATGATTGAAGATCCTTATCCATTTACTTATTGTATATAAATAATTATGAAATAATATAAATTTGATATGTTATTTAGAGATAGATAAATCATCAATTATGTTAACGCTACCATCAAATAATTATGTGATGAATCCTTTTCAATCTCTTTCTCTACGTGGTCAACATAAACCCTATCGTTCTCGTGTATATGGGGGTATATTATATGTTCAAAAGAATAATCATATAGAATATGCAATTGTGCAGGGTAGATATACTGAAAAGTGGTCATTTCCAAAAGGGCATTCAAATGAGGGTGAAACCCCAATGGAATGTACATTGCGTGAGATTGCAGAGGAGGTTGGTATTGATATATTGCCTACACCGATTGAGTATCTTAGGATCGGGCATGGTAGTTATTATATCTTTCCGTTAGAAGAGAAGATTGAATTAAATCCAAGAGATAAGAATGAAATTATAAATACAAAATGGGCTACTATAGATGAGATGGAGAAATTATCTCTAAATGTAGATGTTAGTAAATATGTAAAACGCTTGAGATATCAAGCATAGTTATGACCCAACCTTATTTTATTTTAATCATCTAGAATATCGGATGTCGATTTCCAGCGATAGAGAACTTGTTGTGTAAGAGAATGTCCCATTAGTTGTGAGATATTTTGTAATTCACCAGGTGTAAGTGATGGATCAAGATGAGAAATGTAAATGTGTCGAAAGAGGGTAAGGGTGAATGATTTTTGTAGAGTTTTTTCTAGAAGGTCTGATGCCCATGTGGAGAAGTTATTTCGTTCAAATGGTAAACCAGCACGATTGGTGAAGAGAAATTTACGTGGTTGAATGGATAGAGAATGTGCAAGGAGTGAATGAAGAGTAGATGGAAGGTCTTGTTGAATAGTTTTATAGATTGCATTTGTTTTGAAGTCAGTAAGTGTCATAGAGGATTTTTCTGGGCTGAAATAAATATAGTTAGGGTGGGTTGGTATTTCTCCAAATGGAAGAATTTGAGTAGCAAAGTAGTCTGCGCGAACGGGTGGAATATATGTATAGAATGCGATGAGTAGTTTATCAATGGAATGTTGGGGCAAGTTATCCCGTATTGTGCATAATTGTTCAAAGGAAAGTTGTGAACCAGCTTTGGAGGCTTGAGTGGGTGCTGGGCTAGCATCAAGTCGGTATTGAGTAGAGAGTTGATAGAAGTGATTTCGTAGAAAGATCCATCGAGATTGATGTGTGTCATCATGTAGTTTTGCGTGTTCTGCTGCGGCGAGGATGGCTTTCATGTAGCTGTTAATGGTGGTAGCGGTATCGATATTATGTTCGAACAGATATTTACGTAAAATAGTAACAGAATAGTTGGGGTGAAAATAAATAAATGTAAGAGTTGCATGGTGTGTAGGAAATAAGCTGAGCCATTTATTTAATTTTGAATTGTACGGTTGGTAGGTATGTGGTTTTAAATGAGTATTAGGGAAGAAGTCCATGTCTAATTTAAAATGTAAAAATTATGTTTAGACTGTGATTTAGATGAATTAATATATTTTGGATGAGTTATATTTTATTACATTATAGTAGAAATGCCTCAGAAATTCATAGCAGGTGTGCCATTGAAGAACTATCAGAAGTATGTGAAGGAGTATTACATTAAGCAGAGTCAGAAGAAGACAATTAATAGGGAGAAGAGTCCTGAGAAGAGTCTTGAGAAGAATAATAGAAAACTTGGAAATTTTGATACAAATGTAATATTAGGAGGTAGAAAGAGTAGAAGAAAGGGTAAGGGTGTAAGACGTGGTACGAGAAGGGTGGTTCGTTGTTAGGATCAGATCTAAAGTATGAATGTAAGTAGTGAGTAGTAAAAGATGAGTGTATTATTAAAGATGAAGCCGTTATTGTATGGGATGTATGAGGAGATGAGTGAGTTATATGAAGAGAATGTGAGATATAA
>Ga0164296_1000373_pt1 | contig 54866 bp, 80 predicted proteins | sample GEODES057metaG_FD_113533 | JGI IMG/M metagenome (GOLD analysis project Ga0164296, IMG submission 113533) | Dystrophic lake water microbial communities from Trout Bog Lake, Wisconsin, USA - GEODES057 metaG | ecosystem: Environmental > Aquatic > Freshwater > Lake | place: USA: Trout Bog Lake...
GAAGGCACGCTGATCAGCGCCAGCACGGTCGATCATGACGGCCGCATGGTGATCGAGGGCAAGGTCGACATGGCCATGCTGGCGCTGGTGACCGAGCGCGTGCTGTTGCAGGAAATCTATCACATCGGGACGCCGGCATGACGCGCCGGGCAGACATCGCGCAGCGCAATGCGCAGATCGTCGCGCGGTATCGCGCCGGGAAATCGCTGAACCATCTGGCCCGGGTGTTTGGCCTGTCGCAATCACGGGTGTGGTCGATCGTGGCGTGGTCCGTTCACCCGGACGAAGCGCCGCACCGGCGCGCGCTGATGGCGCCGCGGCACCGTGGCGGGCGGCGCGCGATCTGGCCCGATTGCCCGCCGGAATATCGCGACGAATACCTGCAGCTTCGGCGCGTGATCGGATCAGCGGCAGCGCGCGACCAACTGATGCGCCTGGCCCGGCGCGGTGATGGGCCCAAGCAAGCGAGGGCACGATGAGCCGACCAGCAACCGACCGCCTGAAAGTCAACCCGCCGTTGGGCCATATGCCGGCGCTGCAATATCTGCCGCCAGCCATGCTGCGGGTCGATGACAGCTATCAGCGCACGCTGGACAGCGATGCGAGCCGGACGCTGGTGCGGCAGATCGCGCAGTATTGGAATTGGGATTTGTGCCAACCGCTGGTGGTGGCGCGGCGCGACGATGACGAATTGTACGTGATCGACGGGCAGCACCGGCTGGCTGCAGCGAGGTTGCGCGGCGACATACCCCAGCTGCCGGCGGTGGTGGTGCGGTATGCCAGCGCGGCGGATGAAGCGGCCAGTTTTGTCCATCTGAACCAGCAGCGGCGACCGTTGACGCGGGTCGATCTGTTCAAGGCGGCCGTCGCATCGGGCGATAGCGAAGCGACCGCCATTTTGGACGCGGTTGCGGCGGCTGGGTTGACGATCGCGCCGCATACCAACCCGACCGCGTGGAAACCCGGTCAGATTGCCAATATCGGCGGGATTGAGCAATGTTGGCGGACGCGCGGGCCGAAGGTGAGCGCCGCGGCGCTGATCGCGCTGGAACGCGCGCTGCATGGCCAGGTGCTGCAATATGCGGGCACGATGTTTCCCGGCATCGCGGCGGTGGTGGAAGCCGAGATTGGCCGGCGGCGCTGGTCGCAGCGGGCACTGAACGCATTGATCGCGATGATTGGCTGCGCAGCGCAAATAGGCTGGCGCGCGAAGGTGCATCACAAGCGCGGTGAGCAACCGAACCTGAATTTTGCGCGCGCGGCCGAACAGGTGTTTCTGGAACATTGGGCGGCGTGGTGGCCTGGGCTTTTGCCTGATGACGGGTCGGAATTGCCGGATGATGTGACACCGGCTGGCGTTGCGCCCGCGCTTTCGCCAGATGTGGCGCCGAAGCCGGCGGCGGCGGAGCCCGCGGCGAAACCTTCGCCCGCCCCAAAGCCGGCCTTTGACTGGCTGAAACCCGGCGGGGCGGCGGCGAAGGCGCCGGCGCCGAAGGCAGAGCCGAAACCCGAACCGTCGCGCGGCAAGGCGCCCAGCATCGACTGGGGCAAGGTCCGTGCACAGGTGGCACCGACGCGGGTGACAGCGGCGGGCAAAGCATTTCGGCCCGATGACGAAGGCAAAGCATGGTGCGATCAGTGCGATCGTCGGCGGACGTGGCCGGAAATCGACGGGTGCCGGGACAAGCATTGCAGCTTTGGAGCGAAGGCATGACGGGCCTGCGCAACCCTTCGCCGCATGCGCAGCGGCGGTTTGTCGGGCCGGCGGCGACGGCCAAGGGTTTGACCCTGCCAGCGTTTCATTCGGCGGTGCGATCGGCGCGAACGCTGTTTCCATCGCGCGTGTTTGGCGCCGCCGAAGTCGCACGGGTGCTGAAGGATGGCCACCAGAGCCGCAAGATCGGCAAGATGATCACCAAAGGCCGGCGGCGCGGCTGGCCGATTTTCACCCTGACGCTCGAAGAGCGGGCGACGTGCCCCAGATCCTGCCAAGAATGGCAGAGCTGTTATGGCAACCGCATGCAGGCCGCCGAACGGATCGAGGCCGGGCGCGTGCTGATGAATGCGCTGTCGCATGAGGTGATCGACCTGGCCGCAGAGCATCCGCGCGGTTTTCTGGTGCGGCTGCACGTGCTGGGCGACTTTTTCAGCGCGGATTATGTGGCGTTTTGGGCCGGCCTGTTGCGGGATGTGCCGGCGCTGCACCTGTTCGGTTTTACCGCGCATGCGCCGGATTCGCCGATTGGAGCGGCGATCGGCGCGATGATGGCGGCGCACGGCTGGGACCGCGCTGCCTTTCGATATTCGGGAGCTGCCGGGAGCGACATGGCCGCGCGGGTGATCGGCCCCGGCCAAGACGATGCGGACGGGATCCTTTGCCCGGCACAGACCGGCGGAACCGACTGCTGCGCGACATGCGCGCTGTGCTGGCACAGCCAGCGATCCATCATTTTTCGGAGGCATTGAGATGCGACCAGAATTGACCATCGATACGTTCGCGCTGCCGCAATCCGCCCCGGATGGAAAACCAGCGGTGCAGGTGACGATCGTGCGCGACCGTTGGGCGCATCACGTGCGGTTGAGCATGGACGAGGCGCACGATGCCTATGCCAAGCTGGGGACTGCGCTGGGCACGCTGAAGCTGGGAAAGGCTCTGGCTGCCGGCGATGACCCGCGCGCGGTGGAACGGATGAAGCTGGCGCGGCGTGCGGTCAAGATCGGCTGGGATTGCGCGGGGGTGTGCGCCGTCTTTGACATCACCGAGGTTGAATATCGGTGCCTGGCGCAGGAGGTGGCGCGGTGAGCATTCGGCTGATGACGATTGTGTGGGATATGCCGGATTTGAACCCCGGCGCGAAGCTGGTGCTGCTGTGTTTGGCCGACCAGGCCAACGATAACGGCACGCATTGCTGGCCCAGTGTCGAGACGATTTGCCGGCGGTCAGGTCAGGCAGAGCGGACGGTTCGGCGCATTTTGAATGACCTGGAACAGGCGGGCCATATCACGCGCCAGCATCGCAGCGGGACCAGCACGCAATACAAAGTGCACCCCTGCCAAAATGGCACCCCTGCCAAAATGGCACCCCTGCCAAATCGGCAGGACACCCCTGCCATGGTGGCACCCCACCCCTGCCAAATTGGCACCCAAACCACCAATGAACCGTCAATGAAACAAGAACCCCCCAACCCCCTTGTCAGGGGGCGTGAGCGTGTGCCGATTCCTGCTGATTGGGTTTTGCCGGGGATTGACGATCTGCCGCCGGAGATCGGTGCGCTGGCCCGCCAGTGGCCGGCTGGGGCTTACCAAGCGGCTGGCAAGGCGTTTCACCAGCACTGGCGCGGTCGCGGCACGAAACGGCCCGATTGGTCGGCGAGCTGGGCGGCGCGGGTGCAGGCGCAGCACGAAGTGGTGATGCGTGGCGCCAAGGCGGGCGTTTCGTACATCGGCGCAACAGCGGGCGGTGGCGTGGTGGCAGATCGGCCGCCGGTGGCGGCAAAAGCGCGCGAAGACGCTCATTCGGCCGAATTGCACGATGCGGTGCGCGAGACGGTTGGCGCGGCGGTTTGGTCGCAGTGGTTTGAGCCGATGGCGCTGCTGTTTCACGATTTGGGGCTGATGGTGGTCGCGCCGTCAAGATTTCATGCGGCGCAGATTGAGGCAAACCATCGCGGCACGATCGATGCTGCGCTGACCACGGCGGGGCGCGGCGTCGATTGGGTCAGGGTGATTGCTGAACAGCCGGCAGCGGCGAAAAAGGGAGCGGCGCGGCGTGGTTGAAAATCAGGTTGATACTTGGTGCGTGCTGCGCACCGCTGCCTCGCAAACGCTGCCGCTGGCCAAAGCGTTGACCGATGATGGCATCGCGGCCTGGACGCCCACCGAGGTGAAGCAGATGCGGGCGCGCCGCCAGGTGCCGGCCTATGAGCTGACCGTGGCGCTGATGCCGTCGGTCGTTTTCGCGCCATATGATCGGTTGTCGGATCTGATCACGCTGTCGCGCACGGCGATGCCGTACAAAGTCTGGGATGCGGCGGTGCGCCGAATGGTGGCGCGCGGCTGGCCCCATTTCACCGTCATGCGGATCGCCGATCGGTATGCGCGGGTGGCTGATCGGGAACTGATCGGATTGCGGCGGATCGAACGGGTGCGGTTGACGGTGGCGAAACGGTCGATGTTTCGCCCAGGCGGCGCGGTGCGGCTGGTCGATGGTCCTGGCGAAGGATTGCGCGGCACGATCGACAGTGTGACCGCCGGCTTTGCGACGGTCAGCTTTCCCGGGTGGGCGCTGTCGATGAAGATCGCGTTTCATCTGCTGGAAATTGCAGAATAATCATATGCTTGCGCGGCATCGGCTGTAATTTTTTGCCGAATATTTTTCCATTTTAGGAATTTCTTTCCATTGGCGTTGACAGCGCGAATCGCGGTCATGTATATGGATGTTCACGTTTTGGCCCCGTTTGCCGGACCGACCGTTCAAGGCGCGTGATTATCCCCCTTGGACCGGCTCGTTTGAAACCTCGTTTGAGCGGGGCTGCTGCCGCATGGCGGCGTTCAATCATGGATGTCCAAGCATGGTCGCGATGGCGAAACCCCGGCTGGGAATGGCCAAGGCGCGTCGGCTGGCAACCCCACCAAAAGTGGCTGCTGCGGATTATCAGTCCCCCGAACACAAGGCTTGGCGCGAAGCGGTGATCGCACGCGCTGGGCGGCGATGCGAGGCGGTGATCGATGGCAAGCGCTGCTGGAAAGCTGAGCCGCGTCATCGCATGTTCGCCGACCACATCGTCGAGATCAAAGACGGCGGCGCGCGGCTCGATCCGGACAACGGACAATGCCTTTGCGGCGCCCATCACACGGCCAAGACGGCCGCCACCAGAGCAGCACGGCGGTTCATCTGACCAAGCGCGGCCTCGCTGAAAAAATCGTTCACTTTCAATGCATTGTAGCGCCCGCCGAACGGATGGTGACCCTCGCCACCCGGTAGGGGGTTTCGGATGGGCCGCCGCCGTCGCGGGCAACCGCGTTTGACCTCACGCAAAGATTTTTTTTCGCTCACTGATTTTTTCAGCAGCGTGATTTTGACGGCGGAGGAAAATTAATCGGGGTCGAAATCGTATGGCAAAACGCGGACGACCGGCCAAAGAGCCCAGCGAAGGCGACAGGGCAAAAGTCGCTGATTTACGGGCAAAAAAAGTACCCGTCGCTGATATAGCGGCGATCTTTCAGATGTCAGTTCCCACGCTGCGGAAATATTTTCGGGACGAATTTTTTACCGGAAAAAAAATCGCGGCGGAGAAAAAACCAAGCCGCGAAGTCACCGAAGCCCTCCGGGCCAAGGTCACCCGGTATCTTGGTTATGGCATGGGCCCCGAAGACATCGCCCTGGCGATCGGGTACCACGGCGAAGGCGAATACGAAAATTTCCGCGCCGACTATGCTCATGAATTGCGCATCGGCCGGGCGATCACCCGGGCTGAAACGATCGACCGCTTGGTCAACCAGAGTGCCGGCGGTCTGATCGGCGCCACCACCAAGCTGGAAGCGCTGAGCCGGCCAACGCCAACGAAGGAAGGGCCGGCGGCGCCAGCTGGGGAGTACATCGGCAAAAAGACGGTCGCCAAAGCAGACGCGGCAACGGCCATTGCGGCGGGCGGAATGTTTGCCCCGCGCACCCCGCCTCGCCTTGCCGCCGTCAACGGTCAGCCGGTCACAAAGCCTGATTGATGCTGGCCTGGTCGACTGCGTGCATCGATTGGCGCGAACGCATCATTGCCGGCAAGTCATTGTTGCCCTGCCCTCCTCTGTTCCCGGAGGAGGCAGAGGCGGCGCTGGCAGTGTTTCGCGATCTGCCGATCGTCGATGTCATGGGCAAACCCAGTTTTGGCGATATCGGGCGCCCTTGGACGTTTGATCTGCCTGCGGCTGTTTTCGGCGCTTACAACCCGGAGACGGGCCGGCGCGAGATCAACCAGTTCTTTGAGCTGATCGCCAAGAAGAACACGAAATCGACCCGCGCTGCGGGGATCATGCTGACCGAGCTGATCCGCAACGATCGCTACAGCGCGCAATACACCATTCTGGCCCCCACGATCGAGGTCGCGAAGAATTCCGCTGAGCCGGCCATGGATTTTGTGGCCGAACACCCCGATTTGAAACGCATTTTGAAACCGGTCGCGCATCAGCGCTTGATCGAACACCGCGTGACAGGCGCACAATTGAAGATCCTGGCCGCCGACAGCGAAACTGTCGCCGGCGGCAAAACCACCGGATTGCTGATCGACGAACTTTGGCTGTTCGGCAAACGCCCCAATGCGAAGAACATGCTGCGCGAGGCGATGGGCGGTTTGGCGTCTCGACCTGAAGGGTTCGTGATCGCGCTGACGACTCAGGGGGATGCCCCGCCCGAAGGCGTGTTTCTGGATTGGTTGCGCCGGTTTCGCGACATTCGTGATGGCAAGTTGATCGCCCCGCGTTCGCTGGGCATGCTCTATGAATTCCCGGAAGATATGATCCGGTCGGAAGCCTATAAGGATCCGGCGAACTTCTATATCCCGAACCCCAATCTGGGCGCGTCTGTCGACGAACAGTTTTTGCTCGACGAATACGAAAAAGCCCAGCGCGAAGGCCAGAAATCGCTGGTCGGGTTTTTCGCCAAGCACTTGAACGTCGAACCAGGCATGGCAGCTCGGGCCGATACTTGGGCCGGCGCGGAATTCTGGAAACAGCGGGCAGATCCGGCAATCACGCTCGACGAAATCATTGCCCGGTGTGAAGTGGTGGTGATCGGCCTCGATGGCGGCGGCCTAGATGACCTTTACGGCATGACAGTGCTTGGCCGCGAAAGCGCCGAAGTCGAAGTGTCGGCCAAAGTGGCCGCCGACGAAAGCGAAGGCAGCATCGGCGGTAAACGTCAAATTAAACGGTGGCTGTCCTGGTCGCATGCATGGGCATCACGCATCGTGCTGGACCGCCGCAAATCGATCGCCGAAAAATTGCTCGATTTGGAAAACGCTGGCGAGGTGACCATTCTGGAAAACGGCGAAGTCGACGAAAGTGGACAGCCCGCCGATATCGCCCAGATCATGGAAGTGATCATCCGCGTTCGCGATGCCGGACTGTTGTGCTGCGTCGCAGTTGACCCTGCCGGGCTTGGCGAGCTGATCGACGCTTTGGCTGATGCGCAGATCACCGAAGAAAACGCCAAAATTGGTCGCGATTATGTGATTGGCGCGCCTCAGGGCTATCGCATGATGACCGCGATGAAGACCGCCGAACGCAAACTTGCCAACGGCACCATGATCCACGCTGATCAGCCCCTGATGGATTGGTGTGTGGCAAACTTGAAAATCGAGGCCACTGCCACCGCGATCCGCGCCACAAAGCAAACCGCTGGCGATGCAAAGATCGACCCAGCCATCGCGCTGTTCAACGCCGTGACGATCATGGCTGAAAACCCTGATGCGGTTGCCTCCGGTTACGAAACCAGGGGGCTGCTGATCATCTGAACACGGGACCACCGCATGAACCGCTCGGCTCAAAATCTGCTGGCTGTCGTGCGGGATGCGATCGGCCTGGCTGGTCTGGGCGCCATCACGTTCGGCGCCTACCAGATCTACCATCCCGCCGGCTATATCGTCGGCGGCATGATCGCGGTCAGCGCGACCACGTTGCTGAATCTGGCCGCAATCAAGAAATCGGCCATCAGCTGATGGCAGGCGGTTTGTTTGGCGCCCTGGTGCGCGGCGCCCAGTTGGCAACGCGCGGGTTCCCCGGCGACACGGAATCATTCTGGAACGGCTATTTCTGGTCGGCGCCGTCTGCGACCGGCATTCAGATCAATCAGCAGACCGCGCTGCAGGCGACCACCGTCATGGCCTGCGTGCGCATCCTGTCCGAAGACGTTTCGAAAATGACGCCTCGGATGTACCGTCGCTATACCTCGGGCATCCATAAGAACGGCGCGCGCGAAAAACTGGACTCGGCCGACCATCCGCTTGCCAAGCTGCTGAAGCGGCCCAACGATTGGATGACCTGGCCGGAATTCTGCCGGATGATGATGATCGGCTACCTGCTGCGCGGGAACGCCTTTGCCGTCATTTTGCGCAATCGCCGCGGCGATCCGATTTCGCTGGTACCGATCAACCCCGATCGCGTGTCGCTGTGGCAGGCACCCGATGGCGGCCTGTTCTGGTGGGTTACCCGGTCGGGTCTGCATGAATTGAACGTGCTGGCACATGTGCCGCTGTTGATCCCTTACGAAGATGTGTTTCACCTGAAGGATCTGTCCGCCGATGGCCTGGTCGGCACCTCGCCGATCGCGCTGGCGCGTGAGGCAATCGGGCTCAGCCTGGCGCAAGAACAGCAATATGCTCGGCTGATGGGCAACGGCGCGCGGCCGTCCGGCGTGTTGTCCACGGAACAGCGTTTGACCGATACCAGTGCCGCCCGCATTCGCGCCGACTGGGAAGCGATGAATTCCGGCCTCGCCAACGCGGGACGCACTGCGATTTTGGAACAGGGTCTGAAATGGACCCCGCTGACAATCACTTCGGTCGATCTGCAATTTCTGCAAATGCGACAATTTCAGGTTATCGAAATCTGCCGGATCTTTCGCGTGCCTCCGCACATGGTCGGCGACATGGCGCGCGGTTCGTTCAACAACATCGTGCAGCAAAGCCAGGAATACCGCAACCACACGCTGACCAGCCACACCGACATCTGGGAAAAGCGGTTCGCGTTCACGTTTGACCTGGTCGATGACATCGAAGAGGTCGATTTCGACGAAAGCGCTTTGCTCAAAGCCGACCTGACCGCCCGGTACAATGCCTATCGCGTCGGCGTGCTGACCGGGTGGGATACCCGCAACGAGGTCCGCGTCGCCGAAGGCAAGAACCCGCTTGACGGGCTCGATGAACCAATGGCGCCGGCCAATGAAATCGACGGTTCAAAACTCGGCAGCGACATGGGCGGCGACAACCCCGGCGCCGGCCAGCCCAGCACCAACATCGATGTGAACAACCAGCCCATCAATCAGGCAGATTCGTGATGAAACAGCGCCGTTCGGACAATCAGATGCTGCGCCGCTTCGTCAGCAGCGGTGTCACCGCGCTGTCGGATTATGAAATCGAGGTGATCGTCTGCACCAATGACGATCACGTTCTTGATGGCGATGTCTGGGACATGCAGGGCATCGATCTGACCCGCTATCTGGCGCATCCGGTGGTGCTGTGGGATCACGACATGTCGCAGCCGATCGGTCGGGCGTCCGATCTGACCGTCACGCCGGAAAAGATCACCGCAAAGGTCACATTTCCCGACGAGGGAATTTCGCCCAAGGCCGACGAAATTCGCAAAATGGTCAAATCGGGCATGATCAGCGGCGTCAGCGGCGGCATCCTGCCCGTTCAATCCAGGCCGCTCGATCCCAAAAATCCGCGCTCCGGCAATCGCATCACCAAATCGATCCTGCTGGAATTCAGCATCTGCGCCGTCCCCGCCGATGCATCATCGGGTGTGACTGCCCGATCCAATGGAGGCACCACCGTGGCTGACCCGACCGTCCCGACCGATGATGAAAAGGCCGCCGCTGCTGCCGCGCGCAAACGGGCTCTGGCAGTGCTGCCGCGCGGTTTGTATTCGGTCGGGCAGCTCGCCTATACTCTTTCGTCGCTTGGCTATCAGGCTGACAGCGCCAAGTATGAAGCGGAAATCGAAGGTGACGGCAGCAAGGTGCCGGCCATGTTGGCATCGGTTCTGCACGACCTGGGCGATGCGCTGATCGCGATGACGATCGAAGAGGTCGGCGAATTGCTCGCCGGGCACGACGTTGACGTCGAAGCCGATGATGACGATCTCGATCCCGACGAACGCGCCGCGATCGCCGGCACGGACAACGCCGCGCTGCGGGCATTCCGGCGCGGTGTGGCGCATGCCAAACAGCGCGTTGGCAAAAAGCTGTCGGCCGACACGGTTCGTTGCATCCGCAACGCGCTGGACGAACACGCCGCCGCCACCGCCGACGTTCGCGCGGCCGTTGCAAAACAGAAAAAGGCGCTCAGCTCGATCGAAGATTTGCTCGACGGTACCGATGACGGCACCGGCGACGGCAATCCCGAAGCGACCACCGGCAACGATGATGACGAAGACGCTGCCGCCGAACGCGCGTTGCGCGCCCGCGCCGCCCTCGCAAAGGCCCGCGCGCTCGAACTCACCGCGCCTGTCTGACCCCTTCCTCTGACGCTCCCGCGTCAGTCGAACGCCCTTACCGCCGGTTGGGCACCGGCACTTGGCCCGTCGCGAGACGGTCTTTTCCCTTTGATGGAGCCCCCCATGACCCGAACCCTTAAGGACGTTCGCAAGGAATATCGCGACGCCACCGATGAACTGCCGACCCTGACCCGCGACGCGGCGAAGTTTGCCGCGTGCGAAGCGCGCATCGCCGCGTTGGAAGAAGAACTGAACGTTTTCGAACGGGAAGCTCGTGCCACCGACATCCGCAACCGCGCGCTGGCGGGTGTCGACACCTCGGCCGAGACCGACGGCGCGTCCGCCAACGGTGATTTCGTCGACAATTCGGCCGGCGCCTGGCGCTCGACGCAGGATCTGGTCGCGCAGCGCAGCCGTGGACCGATTTCCCCGGCAGTGCGGTTTGCCGAACTGATGAGCCAAAGCCGGCGTTCGTGGGGCGTGCAACTCGACGCGCAGAAGCATTTTCGCAACCTGGGCGAACAGCTGCAGGCGATCGCGACGTACTATCTGCGCAAGGATGGCACCTGCGATGCCCGTCTGACCCGCGCGCCCACCGGCGCGTCGGAAGTTGACCCAACCGGCGGCGGCTTTTTGCTGCAGACCGATTTTGCCAATGCGATCTGGATGCTTGCCCACGAAATGGGCGACATCCTGGGCGCGGTGAACGGTATTCCGATCTCGGGCAATTCGAACAGCCTGAAGATCCGCGGCGTGGACGAAACGAGCCGTGCTACCGGCAGCCGCTGGGGCGGTGTCGCGTCGAACTGGGTCGGTGAAGGCACGGCGGTCACCCCGTCGAAGCCGAAGTTCCGCCTGATCGAGTTCGATCTGAAAAAGCTGATGTCGGTGATGTACACCACCGAAGAGCTGATGCAGGACGCCCCGGCGCTGACCACGATCGCCGGCCAGGCATTCTCGGAAGAAATCATGTTCATGACCGAGGATGCCATCGTCAACGGCACCGGCGCGGGCATGCCGCTGGGCGTGCTGAACTCGCCGTCCCTTGTGACCGTGGCGAAGCAGCCCGGTCAGGCCAGCGGCACGATCGTCAAGGAAAACATCGACAACTTGTGGGCGCGCTGCTGGGCGCGCAGCCGCAAGAACGCGGTTTGGTACATCAATCAGGATTGCGAACCGCAGCTGAACCAGATGGGCCAGATCGTCGGCACCGGCGGTATGCCCGTCTATGTGCCGGCGGGCGGGCTGTCGGCCGCGCCGTTTGCCACGCTCTATGGCCGTCCGGTGGTCATCACCGAATACAACGCTGCGCTGGGTACGCCGGGCGACATCCTGCTGGCTGACCTCAGCCAGTATACGAAGGTCGACAAAGGCGGCGTGCAGGCGGCCACCTCGATGCACGTGGCATTCCTGACCGATGAAAACGTGTTCCGCGTCACATATCGCGTCGATGGCAAGCCGATGTGGACCACCGCCATCACGCCGTACAAGGGCACGCTGACCAAATCGCCGTTCCTGGCGCTCGCGCAGCGCTGATCGGGCCTACCACCCAACGATAACGGGCGCGGTTCCCCACCGCGCCCGCACATATCCTTGCCGCTTTGGGGGGCGGCACGCGCGTTCTGCGCAAGGAGCCCATCATGGCACGCAATTTTTCGATGGTTTACCAGATCCCGCCGGTTGCACTGCTTGCTCCGGCCGCCGACGCCGCCGGCCGCGCCAGTCCGTACCGCACGTTGAAAAACGCGGCGGACAAAGCCTACATCGTTTGCCACATCAACCAAGGCAACGCGGCGCAGGTCACCCTGACCCCCTATCAGGCCAAGGATGTGTCCGGCACCGGGGCAAAGGCAATCAATGCCGTGCCGATCTTTTTGAACGATGCCACCGCGACCAGCGATGCGTTCGTTCAGCAAACGTCGGCGGCCAATTTCCAGACCGACGCTACCATCGCTGACAAAATCGTAATTTTCGAAATCACTCCCGATGTGGCGCTCGATTTGGTCAATGGCTATCGCACCATTGGTGTGACCACCAGCGCCTCGAACGCGGCCAACATCACCGAGGCCACCCTGTTCGTCCTGGGCGCGATTCAGGGGGCCTCAGCCCCGACCACTTACAGCAACTGACGAATTACCCCGGCGTGGCCGCCTTATGGCCGCGCCGGCCTTCGTTGTTTCCCTTTCGCGCGGCGTGATCGCATTGCGCAGGAGATTCGGTCATGACCACCAAGGGCATCTACAAATATGGATTTGCCGTCGAATATGACGATGGCACGCAGGAATTTTTGGCGACCTCCGCGCCGATCGATTTCAACGACGATTTCGTCGGCGCCGGCCACACTGCCAGCTTGCCGCAATTCGGCAGCCCGGTCGCGGGCTATCCCTGGGTTCAGAAAGTGGTCAAAACGGCGGGCACGCCGTCGGTCGCGGCGGTAACCAATGGCCCGGGTGGCCAGATCGCCATGGCGCTGACCAACACCAGCGAAGCGCAGGAAGCCACGCTTTACCAGAACGATCAGCGCACTTGGGACAGCACCAAGACGTTGATCTATCAGGCTCGCACCCAATTGACCGTGCTGCCCAGCGCCGCCGGTGTGCAGGCGGTGTTTGGCCTGGCCGGGGCGTGGGCCAGTGGCCCGCTGAATATCGGCACCTACATTTTCTTCGGCTGCAACGGTTCGGGCGAACTGTTCATGTACAGCTATGACGGCACCACGACCAAGGCGGTCGATACCGGCATCGCGCTGACTGCGGGCGTGTATTACCAGTTCCGCATCGAAATCGATCAATCGGGCGTGTTGCACTTCTATGTCAATGGGGTGGAATATACCACTTCGTTGGCACCGATCACTTGGGCTGCCACCGGCACCCCGGCGATCTTGCAGCTGTACAATTCGGTCTACAAGCCCAGCGGCACTGGCGTAGCCACGCTCAACCTCGACAGCGTCGAGGTGTGGTCGCCGCGCACGTAATCGCGCGCGCTCGATACCTGGCACCATTCGTCATCCCGGGTTTGATCTCGGGATGACGAAACAGGGAAAAAGTCATGGCCTATATCGAATTTCAGACTGCGACGATCGCGGCCAGCGCGTCGCTGTCTTCCGAAGTGCCGTTGGGCGAAAAATCACTTGTCGGGATCGTCATGCCCCCCGCATGGACCGCCGCATCGTTGACTTTTCAAGCGACGCCCGACGATACCAATTTCTATGAACTCTATGACGGTGCCGGCAACGAAGTGACGGTGGTCGCTGGTGCTGGACAATTCGTTCAAGTTGATCCCACCAAATGGCGCGGAATTACCGGGATCAAAATCCGCAGTGGTACCGCTGCCGGCCCGGTCAATCAGACCAGCGCCGTGACGCTCACGCTTGTCACTCGCACGATCTACTGACCCATGGGCATCGCGGCTGGCCGGATCAGCACTGTTACCGCTTCATCGGCCAGCTACGCGCTGGTCGATCTGGCAACAGCGAAAAACGAATTGAACATCCGCGCGAATGACACGACCAACGACACCGCGCTGACCCGAACGATCAATTTCGTCAGTCAGATCATCGCCAACTATTGCGGCGGCCCGTTTGGCCCTTTCGCGGTCGAAGCGGTGACCGATACGTTCCAGTTTGATCGTGATGCGTTCCCGGGGATTCGCTTTGCCGGCGAAAACCGCATTGCATTGGCCCGCTGCCCGTTGCTGTCGATCGGCGCTGTGGTGCAGACCAACACCGACGGATCGACCACGACGCTGGTCCAGGGCACCGATTACCTGCTCAATGCCAAACAGGGCGAACTGATGCGGCTCAGCTGCACCGGCGCGCTGATGCGGTGGGAAACGCTGCCGCTGTCGGTGTCCTATGTGGCCGGCTATGGCGCGCTGATCACCGCAGAGGCGCAAACCGTGCCCGGATCCGCCCCGTATACCGTCAACGCCACCAATGCGGCCACTTTCGCATTTGATCAGGGCGTTACCTATGCCAACGGCACTCCGCTGACCCTTGTCGCTGCCAACCCTGCCCATGGTCAGTACAGTGTGGCCAACGGTGTTTACACTTTCGCCGCCGCCGATGCGCACGCCGCCGTGCTGCTGGCCTATGCCTATAACCAGATTCCCTATGATCTGGTCAGCCATGCGCTGGAAATCGTCACTGCGCGCTGGGCCAGTCGCGGTCGCGACCCCGCGCTGGTGCAGGTGGATACTCCCGGCATCGGCACGCAGCGGTTCTGGTTCGGCAGCGAGCCTGGACAGGATGGCGAACTGCCGCCGCGCATCGCCGCAGCGCTGGACAACACCTATCGACCTCCACGGGTGGCGTGATGGACATTCGCTTTGACATCAAGAACGCGCGACAGGTCGGGCTGCGCTTTGACCAGTTTCCGCCCGAAATTTACGACGATCTGCGCATCGCCATCAACGATCTGGCCCATCAGCTGTTTGCCTTGGTCCAATCCGAAACGCCTGATCTGACCGGACAACTGCGCGGCCAGGAAATGGTCCGCGTGTTCACCGATCCCAAAAAGATCACCGGGTCGGTCGCCGTGGTGACGCGTGACAAGCAATCGGCGATCAAAGCGGCGACGCTGGAATATGGCAGCACCGGCAAATCGGTGAAGGTCAAAAGCAAAACCATGCGGCTGGACCACGTTTTTGACCACGTCTTGGACGAGCCGATGGAGGTTATCGTCAAGGCCTATAATCGCACACCGAACGTCGAAGAATTCCGCTTTGAACGCGGCCCGCTGGAAGTGATGCAGCCGATCGTTGCCGCGCGGCTGAATGCGGTGGTTGCCGCCGCGGTCAAGGCCGCGAACGCATGAACGCCGATTTCTACATGATCAAAACCGCGCTGCTCAATCAATTGACCGGCGCGGTCATGCCGACCTTTACCGCCGGGGCAACGGCCAACAGTGCCACGCTTACCGCGCCCAGTTCGATCGCCGGCCTGTTTACCGGGCTGCCGGTGTTCGGCATCGGCGCGGCGGCTGGCGTCACCATCGCGGCAATCGCCGCCAATGGATCATCGATCACGCTGTCGCAGCCGATGACCACGGACACCGTTGGGACGACCACCGCATTCGGCGCCGGATTTGTGCAAACCGGCGCGCGCGCGGTGCGGTGGAACGATGTTGCCGATCAACCCGCGCTGTTCTTGCGCCGCGTCGCCGTACACGACGATGAAGAAGGCGACGGCCTGGTGCGCACCGCGCTTGATTTTGAAGCGTGGATCTACAGCAACGCCGGCGCCGATGGCGATGTCGATCCCGATGTCACGCTGTCCGCGCTTGAACAATTGGTGCGCAACGCGATCAACCCCGATCTGCTGCCCCATGACAATGACGAAGGCCGGTTCACCCTCGCCACCGCGCTGGCAGCGCTGGGCCTGCCGCCTGCCTATTGGTGCCGGGTCACCGGGCATTCGATGATTTTCACCGGTGATCAGGGGCCGCAGGCCATCGCCCGCATCCCGATCCGCGTCACGCTCCCCTGATCCTGAAAGGACCGCTGCAATGTCCACCAACGCCGACATCGTCAATGGCTGGTTCGCCGACCGGCTGGCCAATGGCCCGATCGCACGCAATACCGAAGCATACAATCAGGCTCAAGCCGCGCTGACCGATCTGATCGCCCGGCTGGATGCTGCCGCCGCGCCCGCGCCGGCCGACGCTGCAGCCACGCCCGCCACGCCGTCCAAGCCGACCGCAGCGCAAAAGGCAGCGGCCAAGATCGCCGCCGACGCTGCCGTGTTGTCGGCCGATGAAGCGGCTGTGGCTCAAGATACCGCGTCGGCCTCGACTGGCTCGACTGCCGCGTAACCAGCGCGGTTTTGGAATACCCCGACGGTGTTGTCGGGGCACGCCCCTAACGGCCCTTGGGCAAGGCTGCTGACCCCGCTGTGAAGCGCACGTCCTTCCCATCGATGGAGCCCCCACATGACCGTCCTGAATGGCAAACCGACTTTCGGCGTTGGCCGCGCCTTCGCCATCCCGAATGTCACCAATCCGACCCCAACCCGCCTGCTGATCCCGCAGAGCCAGTCGATCGACATCAAATCCAAGGTGGAAGAACTGTTCGGCGAAAACATCTTTGCCGAAGCGACCGCCAAGGGTGAAACGTCGATCACCGGCAAAGTCGAATACGGCAAATCGGTGGCCAGCGTGCTGGCCAACATCATCAGCGGCGATGGCTCGACCACCGGCAGCTATGCCGAAGCGGACAAAGAAGCTGGCACCGTTCCGGCCAGCACGCCCTACACTTATACCGCCGTCAATGCCGCCACGTTTCTGTTTGACCTGGGCGTGCGCAATGTCACGACCGGCGCGATCTATTCGTGCGTGGCCAGCGGCAGCGAGGTCGCGGGCAAAAGCTATTCGGTCGCGGCCGGCGTCTACAAATTTGCCGCGCTCGATGCCAATGCCAACGTGCAGGTATCCTACGCCTATTCGGTCACTGCATCGGGCGTGACGGTCAATCTGGCCAACCAGGTGCAGGGCCCGTCGACCAGCTTTGAAGCGGTGCACGTGTTCCCGTGGGGTACCGAACAGGACATGGTGGTGCTCAACAACTGCATCGCGTCCAGCAGCAGCCTGCTGTCGGCCAAAAAGAGCGGCTTCGGCATGTCGACGCTCGATTACACCGCTGCGGTGAACGCCAGCGGCACGCTGGGCACCATCACGTTCGCCGAACAGAACTGATCAGGGGCCTGATCCGGCATGATCGCCCGCACCATCGACGAACGCCGCGCGCTGGGTCGCGCGCGGCGGCTGGTGTTTCAGAACATCGCCAACGGTGTGCCGATCGAACGCATCCGCGAAGACATGCGCCTGTCCGATATCGAAATCGAACAGGCGCGTGGCTTTGTCGCGCGCAAGATCTTGGAAAACCGCACCCTGCGCCGGCAACCGCCAATTCCCTGTCTGACGCAGGCGGAAATCCGGTTTCACCGCCGCGCACTGTTGGGCACGCTGTCGCTGATCGGTGATGTCGACCTGTCCACCGACTTGATCCTTTCAAAGCTGCTGGTCCAATCGATCGATCATCCCAGCATGCTGGAAGAAGCAAAACAACGGATGGACGCTGCATGATCACCCATCGCGATATCACTCTGGGATTTGAAACCTTTCGTGTTCCGCCGCTGCCCATCCGGTGGAATCGAGAGGTCTATCCGCTGTGCGCTCGCCTTAGCGAATCCGATCTCGAAACGCGTTGGCTGGTGCACCAAGGCAAACTGCGGTTTGACGATCAGGAATTCGCTGATCTGTGCGATATCGCCTGGTACCTGACCCGCGCTGCCGGTGCCGAATTCGATCGAGCCACGTTCGATGCCTGGCCGATCAATTCGGTGCAACTGATGTTGGCGTTTTATGCGGCGCGCTATCAGACCGGGGTGTGGATTCCAGTCGAGGCCCCGGATGGCGCAGGCAAAGAGCCGGACCAACAGCCGGGGGAATCGATCGGGGAGCCGGAACCCCGAAAAAAACGCCGCCGCAAATAGATTTCAATCGGATTTTGGCGAAGCTGGTGCGCTATTTTCACCAGCCTGCCGAATACTGGCTCGATCACTGCACCATGCAGGATTGGCGCGACATCTATGCCCGCGAATTGATGGAATTACCCCCGATCGACCACTGGGGGGCCGTCTGGTTCAAACACGAGCCGCCAAATGAACCTTCGCCTGCTGCGTCCGCGTCGGCCGCCGGGCTCGAAGCTGAAGAATGGCGTTCCGATCTGCCGGACGTGACGGAGTAAACGGCTATGGCCAACAACATTGCCGTTCAGATCACCGCTGACGTCGCCGATCTGACCGCAAAATCGGCGATCGCGCGCGCCGATATGGCCGCCACGACCAAGGCGCTGAACGACCTGGCCAAGCAAGCGCGCGGCACGGCCATGACAACCGAATTGCAAACCTCATTGTTGCAAGCCGGCGATGCGGCGGCCAAAGCCAAAAACCAATACGCGGCGATCACCCAAGAATTGACAAAAATGCGGCCCGCTGCCGAAGGCGCTATGCACGGATCTGCCGGCGTAACGCGCGAGCTGCTGGTGATGGGTCGCGAACTGTCGCGCGGCAATTTCAACCGCATGGCTGGCAGTGCCACAATTCTGGCGGGTCGGCTGGGCGTCCTGACCCCTGCGGTCATCATGACGGTCGGCGCCATCGCCGCCTTGGCTGCGCCGTTCGTTGCGTTTGCTGTCGCCGCTGAACAAGGCAGCCAGGAAGCGGCCAAATTCAAAAACGCGATCGAGGCGACCAACGGCTATGCCGGGGTAACCGAATCGCAATTGCAGAACCTGTCGCGCAGCATGGCGACCTGGGCGCATGTCGGTATCGGCGCGGCCAATGAAGCGTTGATGAAGATCGTCGCATCGGGTCATTTTTCCGGCGACACCATGCGGCTGGTCGGCGAAGACGCGGTACGCATGGGCCAACTGACCGGCCAATCTGCTGACAAATTCATCGACGAGTTCGACAAAATGAAATCCGGCGTGGCCAAGTTCGCGCAGGAATACAACGATCAGTACCATCAGCTATCGCTGGCCCAGTTTGAATATATCCGCACACTGGAAGAACAAGGCCGCAAAGAAGAGGCCGAATACGCGCTTGCCCAGAACGTTTACAATTACCTCGGCAAGCAGGCGCCGCAAAACCTCGGGTATCTGGAATCGGCGTGGCATTCTTTGTCGAAAGCGGCTTCCGACGCGTGGGATTCGATGAAGGCATGGGGGCGCAACAGCAACCAGGATCAAATCGATGATTTGAACCAGCGGATTGCGCTGATGAAGCGCGACCCGAACGCCAACAAGGGTGGTGCGGTTTCGCGGGAAATTGCCGGGTTGGAACGCCAGCTGCAGTTGGTCCAACAGCGCGAAGCGAGCGAACAGCGCGCAGCCGCCTCGCGCGCCGAACAAGCCCGCACGCAAAGCGATGGTGTCGATGCCGCAGCCAGGTTGGCTGAAAAGTTCGAAGCATCCAAGACCAGCGGCGAAAAGCTGAAAAAGGCGATCGCTGATATCAACAACGATCTGGCCAAAGCGGTCAAGGCCGATCCCGCCAATGCTGCGCGGTATGAAGCAGAGGCTGCCGCGGCGCGTGCGCAAGCGCAAAAATCCGATACCCCGCATGCGCCCAAAGTTCATGACGATATCGTCGCGCAATGGACCGAACAGCTTCACGCGCAGGAAATCGCCAGCAAAGACTTTTTCAAGGACAACACCGCCGACGAACTGGCGTTCTGGCAATCAAAGCTGGCGCTGGTCGCCAAGGGGTCCAAGGATTGGTTGGCAGTCCAGACCAAGATTTATGAACTCAGCAAAACGATGGCGCATCAGGCTTATGACGCCAAGATCGCCGATTACAATGAACAAATCGCCGCCGCTCGCGACAATTGGTCGAAAGAGCAAGCCGATATTCAGGCCAAGCTTTCCTATGTCAAATCGACTCAGGGCGAACAAAGCCGCGCCTACAAAGACGCCCACCGCGAACTGGAAACCGCCCAGCGCGAGCACGACGATCGCGAATTGCGCGAAGCGCAGGAACACACCAAGCGGCTGTACGATGACCTGAAAATCCGCATCGATGCTCAGGCCAAGGCGCGCGAAGACGATGCCCGCGCGGCTGAGGCGGTGGTCAAGGGCAATGCCGGCGCGACCCCGTTCGGCGAAATCGCTGCGCAGCGCCAACTGGCTGAAATCCATCGCCAGTTGACCGAACAGAAGATTGCCGACAACGAAACGCTCTACGCTTCGCAATCGGCGGGGCTGCAAGCCGATATCGACAAGGCTGCCGCGCTCTATAACGGCGACCAAAGCAAATATCAGGCGCTGCTCGATGCCAAGGCCAAGGCGGACCAGCAATACGCCGCGCGCAAACAGGAACTCGATGCCCAATTGCGCATGCAGTCCATTCAGGACATGCAGGCCCTGCAAAACACCTATGCCAGCTATATCAGCGGGACGGTCAATGCCACGGTTACCGGGTTCAGCAAGATGATCGGCGGCCAGGAATCGTGGCGCAACCTTGGCATAAGCATCTATCAGTCAATGGTCCGCGAGGCGGAACAGCAGATTGAAAAGCTGGTCACCAACTGGATTGTTCAGCACGTTTTCATGACCGCCGAACAGCGCGCCGAACTGGCCGCGCAGAAGGCTGCACACGCGGCAAGCGAGGCGGCCAAGACGGCGACAACCACCACCAGCACTGCCGCGCAAACATCGGCAGTAGTGGCCGGCGGAGCGACGCAGACTGCTGCGATGATGGCAACGACCAAGGCACAAGTCGCGTTGCTGGCCGGCCTCGCTGGCGCCGGCGGCGTTGCTTCAATGGCAGCGGCACCCTGGCCGATCGATATGACTGCGCCCGCGTTCGGCGCTTCGATGGCGGCATCCGCGATGTCGTTCGGTGCGTTCGAAAAAGGGCTCGACATCGTGCCCAACGACATGATCGCGCAAGTCCACGAGGGCGAGCGCATCATTCCAAAGGCCGATAACTCCGCTCTGATCAATCTGGCCGCGCGCGGCGCCGGGATGGCTGGTGGCGCCGGCTCGGCCGGCGGCGCGGCTGGCGGCGACACCCATAACCACTTCGCGCCAGTCATTCATGCCAATGGCGTCGATCCCAAATCGGTGATGCAGGCGCTGGAAAGCAACTTTGGTGATTTCACCAGTCTGCTGAAGCGAGCAGCGCGCAACGGTGCTTTCCGCTGACATGACGCTCCCCATCTATCCCGGCAGCGATCTGTTGAAAGGGCTGTCTTACAGCTCGAAATGGGATTCGCAGTTCTTCAATCAGAACGCCACCGCTGCTGACGGCGCGTCGGTCAGCGTTGGCATCGCCAAGTACCCGCTGCATACGTTCGAATTGACCTACAAATTCCTGCGCGACGGGCCGGATTGGCAGGATGTGCTGTCGGCGCTGGAATTCCGCACCATGAAGGGGTTTCACCTCGCCATGGCCGGTTCGCTGAACCGGTTTCTCTATCGCAACCCCGACGATTCGCAGGTCTGGCAGCAATCAATCGGCACCGGCGACGGATCTACCACCACGTTTACTCTGGTGCGCACGTTCGGCGCCAATGGCTTTTTCGGCACCGAACCGGTCGGCCAGGTCGATACCACGTCAATCAATGTCTATCTGGGCGGATCGTCCACGCCGATCAACCCGACGCTCTATACCATCAGCACCGCCAACCCGGTGGCAAACACGATCACGTTCGCCACTGCGCCGGCGGCTGGCACCGCGATCGCGGTCGACATGGCCTATTGGTATTATTGCAGATTACCGAACGATAACGGCGTGTTTGAAAAGTTCATGGGCCGGCTGTGGCAGATCGGCAAGGTGCAGATCGCCAGTTGCCGCCCTGGTACGTGATCAGGGGGATGATCCGCCATGCTCCTGATATTTGCCACGAACGGCGCGGCGGCGGCCAACAGCAACGCATTTTTGCGCAATTGGCCCGCGCCCTTGGTCGCCGCGATCAACGCCCGGGCAATCCGCTATCGGGCAAAGCTCTATACCATCACGCTGGTGGGCGGCGGCACGTTGACCTGGACCGATTTCGATACCGATCTGGTCTATGCCGGCACGGTTTTTCAGTCGAAAGCGGCTTTCCTGTCAAAGCCATCGTGGAAAGTCAGCAACACGATGGAGGTGCCCGAACTGTCGCTGAAAATCAGCAGTTTCAACACCGCCTTTGACGGTGGCGGCACGCTGGAATTGCAGATCCACAGCGGATTGCTCGATGGCGCAACGTTCCTGATGCAGGAATGCATGATGGGCGTCGATTGCAACCCGAACACGTTGGGCGTGGGCCCGCTGTTCGGTGGCAAGATCGCCGGCATCGACCTTGACGGTGTGACCGCGACGATCGCCGCCAAGGGCAAGATCAACGATCTCGATCAATATGTGCCGCGCAACCTGTACCAGGTGCCGTGCAACCACGCGTTTTGTGATCCCGGCTGTTCCTTGTCGGCGGCCAGTTTCACCAGCAGTTTCACCATGGGCGGCGTGCCCAGCACGTCGTTCATCCCATGGGCCAGTGCGCCGTCGAATGCCGCAGCCTATCAGAATGGCACATTGGTCATCACCAATGGCCCGGCATCGGGATCACGGCGCACGATCGCTGCGGCTTCCAGCGCTGGGCTGACCTTGGGCTATCCGCTGCCGTTTCTGCCGGTTGCAGGCAACAGTTTTACCGCGTTCCAAGGGTGCGACAAGACGCTTAATTCGGGCAGCAGCCAAAGCTGCACCGCCTATTCCAACACCGCCCATTTTCGCGGCTTTCGCGACGTTCCGCCGCCCGCTTCCGCTTATTGACGATCGGGGAACCGATGCAGATCACCCGCCAGGGCGAAACCCTGCTGGTCCCCGCGCCGGGGGGCTACGAAACCTATACTTTTCGCAGCGAGGAAGAGGCTGCGGCGCGCGTCGCGCTGATGGCAGAGGCGCTGTCATGGATCGGGACGCCCTACGCCAACTGCGGCGATGTCAAAGGGCCCGGCGGCGCGGTCGATTGCGCCATGCTGCTGACCCGTTGCGTCATCGATACCGGGTTGATCGCACCGTTCGACCCCCGGCCCTATCCGCCGCAATGGCACGTCCATCATGATCGCGAACTGTTCATCGAATTCCTGACCGATCGGCTGGGCGCGCACGAGATCGATGCCCCGCGCCCTGGCGATATCGCGGTGGTCAAATTTCACCGCACCTATGCGCACGGCACGATCATGCTGAACAGCGTCGAAATGGTGCACGCCTGGTCGGGATATCGCATGGTCGCGCGCACCCGCCGCGACGAAGGTCAATTCCTGACCGCGCTGGGCGTGCCCCGCCCAACGCGCTATTTTGATCTGTGGAGCGTGAAGGCATGAGCGGCCTGCTCGGTTCCACCACTGCGCCGACCAATACCCCGATCGAATATTCGGGCCTGAATGTTGGCACGTCGCAATGGAACATGCCTCTGCCGCTGTTTTGGGGCACGCGTCGGCTGGCCACCAATGCGATGGCGTTCGCCAATTTCCAGGGCCATCAGGTCAATGGCAAAGGCGGGGGCAAAGGCGGCGGCAAAAGCGCACAGCAACAGACCTATACCGCCGACGTTCTGCTGGGGTTGTGCGAGGGCCCGGTCGATTCGATCCAGAACATCTGGGCAAACGGTTCGACCACCACGACCACCACGCTCAGCGCGCTGAACATGACTTTTTTCCCCGGTACGCTGGGGCAGGCCGCATGGTCCTATTGGCAAAGCCAGTACCCTTCGCTGCAACAGAATTACAGCCAGACCGCCTATCTGGGGGCGGTCAACCTGGCGCTGGGCGAATCCGCGACGATCCCGCAAAACGATTTCGAATGCGTGCGCGCCTCGATGTTCGCGTGGACCCGAACCAGCACCATCGCCGGCTGGATCAACCCGACGTATCACACTCAGGCCAGCGCCACCGATGTGCTGATGTCGGATGTGATCACCGATCTATTGACCAACGTGCAATATGGCGCGCTGCTGCAATCGGCTGATCTGGGCTCGATCGCGCAATACGCCACCTATAACCGGGCGCAGGGCATTTTCGTTTCGCCGCTGCTCAACACGCAGGAAAAATGCACTGATGTTCTCAACCGGTTTGCCCAGATCACCAATTCATGGATTTTCTGGTCGGGCGTTCAGTTGGAATTCTATCCGTTGGCCGATGCGGCGATCACCGGCAACGGCGTCACGTTCACCCCAAAAAACGATGTCGCCTATACCTTGGCGATCACCGATCTGCTTGCCGAAAAGGGTCAGCCGCCGGTCAAAGTCACGCGCAAGGATCCGGCCGATTGCTACAACCGCACCAGCGTCAACATCTGCGACCGCACGCTTGGTTACATCGACAACCCCATCCCCTGGGTTGACGATCAACTGATCGATCAGTTCGGGCTGCGCGACAATACCAGCATCAGCGCGAACGAGATCTGCGACCCCCAGGTCGGCGCGATCGTCGCGCAGCTGGTGGGCAAGCGAGCGGCCTATATCCGCAACACCTATCAGTTCAAAACCAACTGGAATTTCATCCTGTGCCTGCCCGGCACCGTGCTGCAAATCCCGCTGAATTACACCGGTCAAACCGTGCGCGTGCGAGTGACCGAGGTCAGCGAAGATGACAAAGGACAGTTGTCATTCACCGCAGAGGAATTTCCCGGAACGGTGGGCACCTATGTGCCGCCGCAAAGCCAGGTCACCGCTTCGGCCAGCCAAGTTCCCAATATCTATGCCGCGGCGCCCAGCATCAACACCCCGGCGATATTCGAACCGCCGGCCAGCTTTACCGGCGGCGTCGCAAAGATCATCATTGCTGCATCCGGTTCGGGCAACTGGGGTGGCTGCACCGTCAATATCAGCTTTGACGGCACCACCTATGTACCGATCGGTACCATCACCGCGCCAGCGCCGCAGGGCGTGCTGACGGCTTCGCTGCCGGCCTATGGCGGCGCCAACCCCGACACGACCGACACCTTGGCGGTCGATCTGACGCAAAGCGCCACCACACCACAGCCGGTGACCAACGCCGACGCGGTTGCCTTGCGCACGCTCGCCCTGATCGCTGCCCAGCCCACTGTCTCCGGCGGTGCCTCGGTGGTGCCCAGCAATGGCGAATTGCTTGCGTTCGGCAACACCGCGATCACCGGCACCTATACCGCGAACCTGACCTATCTCGAACGCGGCCAATACGGCACGACGGCTGGCGCCCACGCGGCCGGCGCGCAATTCACCCTGATCGACGTGCTGGGCAACACCGGTACCTCGGTCGCCTATACCTTGCCGCAGCAGTACATCGGGCAGACGATCTATTTGAAGCTGGCCAGCTTCAACCTGTTCGACCATGGCGCGCAGGATCTTTCGTCGGTGGTCGAATACCAATATACCCCGGTCGGTACCGGGTTTGGCACCGGGCCATCGGGCGTGCCGGCTACTCCCACCGGCTTGACCGGCGTGGCCAGCTTGTTCGGCTATAACGCGTTGTCCTGGGCGGCCAACCCGACCAACGACAGCGTGATATCCTATTCGCTGTACAAGGGCGAAGGGTCGGGCGCCGCGTTTTCCAGTTGCGTGCTGCTCTATCAGGGCGTTGGCCTGGTCTATACCGACGCGGCAATCGTGGCCGGCACCACCTATACCTATTACGTGGTCGCCAACAATTCGGTGGGACAATCTGCCGTCTCGGCCGCGTGCAACATTACCGCGCTGGCCAATGGCAATATCGCTTCGGGTCTGACCGCGCTCGGATCGACCACCACCACAACGTCAACCAGCACGTTTACCTTGACCAGCGGCGTGCCTTCGGGCGCCAGCCTGGTGATCGTGGTCAATGGTTCGATCCTGTCATCGTCCTATTATTCGATCAGCGGCACCACCGTGACATTCAGCCCGGCGATCGCGTCCGGCAGCACCATCCTGGCCTATTACATCACCAGCACCGGTACCGGCGGTGGTGGCGGCGGTGGCGGCGGTGGCGGCATTGGCGGCGCCTACAACAACGGGTACGGGCTCAAATAGCCGGACCGCTGAAAATTTCGTCCTTACATTGGAGTAATTCGCATGATCCTGATGCTTGCGCCAAAGGGCGGGATGTCATTTGGCAGCGCTCCCAGCGGCTCGACTTATGTCGCTGATGCCTATGCGGTGGTGCACATCACCAACAACAGCGCCGCCGACCAGACCTATCTGGCCAATGCCGGTTGCTACACGTTGACCCCGTTCGGCGGCTGGGGCGCCGCCGCTTTCAATACATTGGCTGCACTCTATGCTGCCGATCTGGACACCGGCCTGATCCTGCCGGGACAAGTGGGCTTTCCGCAATTTATGATGGCCTCGGTTTATGCCGATCCGACCAGCGGGAACAACGGCACATGGGCCAAAACCGGCACGGGCAATGGCAGTGGCAATTGGACGCAGATTTCCACGCAGACGCTGGCGCAACTGACTTCCAGTGTGGCCGCTCTGACGTCCAGCGTGGCCACTCTGTCGGCCAGCGTGGCCAACATCACCGCCGGCGTCACCACGCCCAGCCTGTCTGCCGGCAACGCCGCCTTTGCCGTCATTCAGCCGAACGGGTGGCAGGTTCTGGTCTATTGGAAAGGGTTCAAAGCCGGCGGAACATCGACGCTGAATCCCAACGCCACGCCTCGGTTGGTGCTGCAAGTGGTCGATCAAGGCTTTACCAGTACGGGCCAGCCCACGCTGATCAGCCGCACCGTGGTCGGTACAGTCAACATGCGTGCGCCGTGGCCCATTGAAACGACGCCGATCGACGTCGCTGATGCCAACGGATCATCACGCCTATATGCCCTGTCTGAACCGATTTACGCCGCTTCAAACGTCGCGGGCAGTGGTTTGGCACCAATCACCACGGTTGTTGCCGGGCTTTACCTGGACAACGGCAGCGGCGGCAGCAGCGCCAATTCGTTGACCAGCAGCCTGTTTGCAATGAATGGGTCGGCCCTGACATATCCGCCGCCCGTCGCCAATTGGGTGTGCAGTGCGTATCAGCGCGCCGGGTCGAATGGATTTCAGTTCGAAGTCTACGCCGATCACCAGTTCGGATTCAACGCTTCACCCGTCGCACAAGTCGGAGTTCGCGTCACGGACAGTGCGGGCAACAAAGCCTACGGCTACGCGAACACTTTGACGCAATCCGCGCAAGTGGCCACCACCGATCCGAATCCGCTCGTTTTTCCCGTGTCCGTTTCAACTTTAGGGTTGGTTGATGGTGCGGCCACGGCCGATATTCTGGTGTGGCCCTGGATCGGTAACACGGTGTGGGACAGCAAGATCAATGGCGCGACCTGGCCGACACCGCAGGTCTGTTCCATCCCCGTGCTGATCGATGCTGCTGGCAACTATACCCCGGCCTATGCCTGTCTCGACACGGCCGCCGGTGTGGACGCCAGCGGCGTGGTATCCACCACCCAAGCCACTGCCGAAGCAGCGCCGTACAAGACATGGGCGGCAGCGCGCGCCGCGATCAAGACGTTCAACAACGCGCGCGGCCATAATGACCATGCCGCTGGTGTGATGTTGTTGACGCAGGATTTGGCCGGCTTTGGCGAAAACCTCGCCAGCACGCTAACCCCGGGCCTGACCTGGTTCACCATCGGCCACAAATCGACCGTATCCGCGCAAACGATCGGCTTTACGACTGCCAGCAGCGACACCAATGCCACGCTGGCAACGCGGGTGGCATTCAATGGGTTGTATTTGCGCAGCACCAGCGCAACCAACTTGTTTGATGGCGGCGTCGATGGTGCCGTTTCGGGATTGCCGCAAATCTATGTGAATTGCACCAATTGCAAACTGTCGCAAAGCGCTGTGACCAATGCGGTGCCGCTGTTTTATCAGACCGGTCTGATGGATTATATCGGTTGCACGTTCACCAATTGCGGCCCTGCTGATCTGACCAACTACAGCGTCACGCGTCAGCATCACCGACTGCACCTCGGCACCACCTATACCACGACTTCGACCAGTGGGCCAATCGCGTCGATCTGGACGGCCATCGGCTGCACTTTCAACGGGTGCAATTTCCAGGACACCACCGCTGCCGCGCAACCATATCAGCAATCGCAGGATGGGTTGATCCACGCCAACAACAAGTGGTTCGGCATGCGCACGACGTCGAATTATTCCGGCGCTCGCCAGTGGACGAAGGGTATCGTGGTTGCCCAGTCAGTCTACGAATTGGTCACCGGCACAGTGCCGGCTTTGCAGGTCAGTGCTGATGGAATGTTGAATCCGGTCGCGAATGTGATCCGCAGGTTCAACACCATTGCCGGCGGCCGCACCAATTTCCTTTACAATGACATCGGCGCCGTTCCGACCGTTAAAACCGGGGTCAGCCAATATAATTTGGATTATCAATACAATATCAAACGCGATCCCTTCAATAACCCGACCGGCGGGCAAAGCGGCAATCGCACCGGCAACTGGATGACATCATTCGGGGTCGGCTGTTTTGGCAATCATGCGGTGGCTGGTGCCACCGGCAATGACACAGGGGGCAGCAGCTCAGCGCCCGGCCCGGATAGTTGGTTGGGCGAATTTACCGGTTTGGCCTCGACCAACAATGTTGCGGTAACGTTCACCACCGATGCCAGTTATCTTGGCACTGGCGCCGGCGGCGGAAATTACCTGCCCACAGGCACAGTCACCACGCTGCAAGGCAAAGTCGCGGCTGGCCGCCAACCCTATCCTTCGGACATCCACTCCACCGCGCGCAAAAACACCGGCACCGGATCTTGCGGCGCCTACGAGGTTGGCTGATCCGGTTTGATTTTTCAGCCATGATTGGTGGCGATGCCGATAATCATCACGACAACCCCCGATTGACACCCCGGAGGAACGAATGCCCGATACCGACAGCGAGCAACCCATCCCTCGGGCACCGATTACCAAGGACGATGCACGTCTGATCGCGCAGGAAGTGCTGGCGGAAATCAACGACAATTTCACCAAATACGTCGGTCGCGGCATTATCTCGATGTTCTGGAAAGCCATATTGTTGGCGGCGCTGATCATCGCGCTGTGGGGATGGGCGCATTTCAACGGCGTGATGCAACCTGGCGCGTCGCAGCACCCCGCAAACCACTGAGGCAACAATGGCAGCACTGCACAATGCCCCGGCGTTTTTCGCCGCGATCCGGCGCGTCACTGGCCCGTTGACAGAAACCCAGGCCGCGATCGCCAATGGGCTGCTCACCGCAGCCGTCGCGTGGCCGATCGGCTGGCTGGCCTATGGCTTTGCGACGGCATGGCACGAGGCGCGCCTCACGCCGCAGGATGAAATCGGGCACGGCCACGGGCGACCGTATGGCGTGCCGGGCAAGCACGGCGGCCAGATCCCGTTCGGGCGCGGCCTCGTGCAGATCACATGGGATACGAATTACGAATGGGCTGACCGCATCTGCGCGGCGGCGGGGCTGATCAAGCCCGGCGATCTGCTGGCGAATTTCGAGCTCGCCAATCGGCCTGACATTGCGACCCGCATTCTGATCACCGGCATGGAGACCGGGCATTTCACCGGTAAAAAGCTGACCGATTACATCACCATTCGCGGCACGCACGCCGATTTCGTGGCGGCGCGGCGCATCATCAACGGGCAGGACTGCGCTGAAAAGATCGCGATTTATGCGGATCAATTTCAAGACGCGGCTGATCTTGGGGGCTGGAAATGAGCGACGGCGTAACGATAAACCCCGCCACAACCACCGGCGGCCCAACTATCTACACCGAGACTGACGCCGCGACCGGCTTTCAAATGCAGGGCGTCAAGGTGCTGACCGGTGCCAAGGATGTCAACGGCGGCCCGGTCAGCGCGACAAACCCCTTCCCCGTTCAGCTGCAATCTGGCGCCAGCATCGTCGGATCGGTTCTGGGCCGCACCAGCAAGGTCGCGGTCACCCCGACCGTGACGGCGACCGCCGCGTATACCGCCGGCAACGAGGTCGGCGGCCTGATGACTTTCGCCAGCATTTTCGACGCGCAACAGTCGGGCATCCTGCAATCTGTCCGCATCCGATGCAAATCGGTCCAGACGGCTGGATTCAAGCTTTACCTGTTCACGGCCAACCCCACCAATTCGACCTGGACCGACAAATCCACGCCGGCGATCAATGCGGCCGACATCCCGGCGGTGGTCGGCCCGTTCAATCTGGTCACCGCCGACAGCGGTCTGGGCACCGAAACCACCTATGAGCTCGACGGGATCGGGGCGGCCATCCTGAGCTCGACCACCTCGCTTTATGGGGTGCTGGTGACGATCGGCACGCCGACTTTTGCCAGTACCAGCGATGTGACGGTCGAATTGACCGTGCTGAAGGATTGACCGCGTGCCGGTGCTGAACGGTCGCCGGGCGCTGCTCTCTGGCGGAAAGGTCTCGGGCTTCACGGTCAGTTCGCTCGGCTGGGACGTCAACCTGGCCAGCGCGCCGGGTGTGCTGCTGCCCATGCAAACCGTGCAATTCCTGCGCGCGGGCTACACCACGTCTGCAACGCCGACCTATTATCCCGAAAACATCGTGATCACGTCACGTGTTCGGCTGCCCTGGCCGAATATCTCGGTGCTGAACGGCGGCAGGTGCGCTCTGTCGGATTTCATCTATTCGACTGACCTGCCGATCGGCGGCGCGAACAACAGCGCGCTGACCTCTCCGCAGCCGATCGCGCAATGGGTGACGGTTGACCGCCAAGTGGTCGGCAACTCGTTGACCGTGGATCTGGTCGCATTTCACCGCAATGGCCGCAACGGCAGCCCGGTGGCATGCGTCACCGGCACCGCGACCGATGGCACCAACACCGCGACCGCATCGACCTCGACGCCGATCGTCCTGGGTGACGCGAACGATCTAAACGCGGTGATCGGCTATCGGCTGACCTTCAACCTGTCGTCGCTGAACAACAATGCGCTGATCACCGTCAACGCCAAGGTCTACCCTTGGATCGGCGGCTCCGGATCGATTCTGGACAGCTCCACGACCGGCGTGGCGGTGGACGGGCGCGGCTTTGGCCCGCGCGTCTATTACCGCAGCACCTCGCTGGCGAGCTCCCCGCCCTACGCCTATGTGAACGCAACGACGGGCAATGACAGCACCGGCGTTGTCTCGACCACAGCGACCACGGCATCGGCCAGCCCGTTCCTGACGCTGCAAGCGGCGATCAACAAGCTGCGCACCACCTATACCTACACGACCGGGTGCATCATCCGCATTCAGGCGTCGGGGGGCACCTTGGCGCTTGGATCGACCAGCGTCACCAGCGTGCAGAATCAAAATGGCGGCGAGCTGATCATTCAGAGCGACCCCGCCGGCTCGACGGCCACGATCAGCTACGGGACGGCGTTCAACACCTATAACCCCTATGTCCGCTGGCAGAATCTGAACATCACGCGGACCGCGAACGTCTTTTTTCCTTATGGCGCCTATTCGAGCACCAACGCGAAATGGACCTTCCAGAACGTCACCTATAACGGCGGCGGCTATTCGGCGGTGCTGACCGGCGCCAACATGGCGCTGAACCTGATCGGGGTCAGCTTCACCAATGCCTCGGCCAACATCCTGAACACCGCCTCGGCGACCCTCGGCCTGCTGATGGTGCGCGGGTGCAGCACCTCAATCACGATGCCGACGGTCGAAGCGTTCAACATGGTCGGCTGCACCTTCACCAACGGGATGATCCGATCGTCTGGCTCGACGCGCAGCCCGGCGGGCACGGTGATCGCCTTCAACAAGTTCATGAACCTGTCCGGCACGAGCGTCGCGTTCGGATTCGGCACATCGAACGAGGTGACCGCGCTGGGCGGGACCAACCCGATGACGATCACCGGCATCGCAATCGTGCAGAACATCTTCGAGAAGGCCGACACATCGAATGCGGCTTCCTTCCGCCCGTCCGGCGATAGCGACCAGTTCACGCTGGTCCATCTGGTCGTCTGGAACAATACCTTCACCGGCATCTTCGGCGGCGGCGGCCTGGGGCGCATGAATTGCCTCTATGACGATCAGGCAAACACCACCGTCCGCTATCACACGCTGCATTCGTTCCGGGGCAACATCCACTCGCAGATCAACACCAAATCAGACGTCTTCGTATCGGCGAACGGCAACGGCACACCAGACCCGACCGACGGGCCATCGCATGTCGGCAACTGGCCCTATAAATTCGGCGTCGGCTGCTATGGCGAGTTTTCGCAATGGGTTGGCGATGACGGCTATCCGTGGGCGCTCGGGTCATCGTTTTCGCAGGACTATCCCGGCCTGCTGAACAACCTCGGCCAGAGCGAGACGGTGCGCAACGATCCGCTGTTCACCGCCTATGCCGGAACCACCAGCACCGGCACCACGCCGGTCGCCGGCACGGGCAACGGCACCTATACCTTGAACAGCGGCAGTCCATGTATCGGGGTTATCCCATCGTCGGCCTTTGAAGCGCTGCCCTATGACTTGGCCGGCACAGCGCGCACGCGCGGCGCGATCGGGGCCTATGCCTGATACTACCTGACTGCCGCTGATCAGTCGGCTGCCGGGAAATTCGTCACAGCACAGTCCCGCTGGTGACTTTTTTGGCCCAACAAACGGAAAATTCGATATGTCTGACACGCCTTCCCCGGCGCGGAATTTTCTGCGTCAGGCGCTGACCGGCGCCGATAACCGCACCATCGCGATCGGCCGCCTGATCGGATTCATGATCGCGCTGGTCCTGCTGTTCGTGCTGCCGCTGTGGGCGGCTTGCGCGATCGATTGGGCAAAGGATGAGACCGCGCGCAAATCGCAAACGGACGGCTGGCACCTGCTGTTCGAAATGCTGGCGATCTACGTGCCGGCGGTCACCGGCTCGGTCACCGCGGTCATTCGCTGGACCAATTCAACCGAACCGCTGCCCACGATGTCGGATGCAGGAGACAAACCCAATGGCTGATCCCACCATCGATCTCGGTTCGCCGACGATCATCACCTCGCTGTGGTCGTTCAAGCTGGAAAAGGACGCGCCGGCCGGCGCCAGTCCCGATCACCTGGTCATGCATGCCGGCCGCGACAATATCCACGCCAGCTTGAAAGCCGCGCTGTCGGCCACCCGGTCCAGCCTGGTGATGAACATGTACGGGATGGACGATCCCGAACTGTGGGCGATCGTGTGGGGCCTGATCGAGCATCCCGGAATTCTGGTGCAGATCACGCTCGATAAAAGCCAGGCTGGCGGCCCGACCGAAAAGCGCATCCTGGACTCTTCGCGCGGCCGAAATCTCGCCGCGTTCAACAGCCACATCGCCATCGGCCAAAGCGCCACGCATCAGATCAGTCACACCAAAGGCGGTGTGATCGACGGGGTGCTGGCGTGGCACGGCAGCGTCAATTGGTCGGCCAGCGGCGAAGGCACGTTCGTATCGGCCACCGGGCCCGGCGGCGTGGGCTACAAAGCGCAGAACAACACGCTCGCCTGGTTCACCGACGGGCCGAACCTCAACGGCTTTCGCGACGAGCTGCAGCGCGAACACGCCGCCGCCATGGCTCAGGCCGCAAAGGCCGCATCTGCTGCATGACCGGCGTTCTGATTCTGGCCACCGGCATTCTGATCGGCTTGTGCATATCAGCCACCGATTCAAGCCCGCGATATCGCGGCGGCTGGCAACCCAAAGCGCCGCCGCCCGGCGCGCCGACCCGGCCGCCGCCGATCAGCGGCGGCAATGGGCGTCGGCTTTAATCCAACCGCATAGATCACCCGAAACCCAAGTTGCTTTGAATAATCGAAAGGCGCCAGAATGAGCACGACAAACACAATCTCCTGCAATTTGGGGGCATGGACCCAGGTATCGTCTGGATCGGCCTCGGTTTCGGTGCAGGGGCCACCATTTTCCTACCGGGTCGCTGTCGCTGCCAGCGCGCCATCGTCCACATCGAACGGCATTGTGGTGTCCGAACCGGACGGCATCGCCAATTTTACCGGCTTGGCCTCCACCGACTGCGTCTGGGTCGTTCCGATCGGCCAAAGCGTAATGTCCGTTTCGGTCATCGCGTCTTAACACAAGGGGGCTTTGGACATGCTCAATTTCGGTTCCAGCTTTCGACCGACCAACGTCATCACCTTCACTTCATCGGGCACTTACACGCCGACGCCGGGGATGCAGAAGGTCGACATCTACGTGTTCGGCGGCGGCGGCGGTGGTGGCGGCGGCGCTCTGGTCGCGACCTCGACGGCCGCATCTGGCGCGGGCGGCGGCGGCGGAGCGGGCTGGCAACAGGGTAGTTTCCCCGCTTCTGCAATCGGCGCCTCCCAAACGGTGCTGGTCGCCGCTGGGGGCACTTCGGGGGCCGCAGCTACAGCTTCGTCGACTGCTGGGGGAACCGGGGGCAACGGCGGCGCGTCGTCCGTCGGCACGTTGATCTACGGAGGCGGCGGCGGCGGCGGCGCAGGCGGTCAGATCGGTACGGCGTCGGGCGGCGGCGGCGGCGGAGCGGGCGCGAACATGATCTACAACGGCTCAGCCGGCACTGGGGCTGCTGGCGGCTCAGCAGCAAACTTCGCCGCTGCCGGCGGTTATGGTGCGATAGGCGCGGCAGCCACAGTGCCTGGCGCAGGCCCGGGCGGTGCTGGCGGAGGAGCAACGGGCGCGGCCTTTCAAGGCGGAAACGGATTGTTGGGCTGCACCGGAGGGGGGTCTGGTGGGGGTTTTACAGCCTCCAATGGCACCAACAACGGTGGCAGCGGTGGGATCAACAATATCCAAACCCAAGCCATCGGCGGCGCCGGAGCGGGCGCAAACGGAACTTCGGCTTCGTCGACGAACAGAGGGTTTCAGCAACAATGCGGGACCGGCGGGGCGGGCGGCGCTTCGGGAATTTCCACCGGATATAACGGCGGCAACGGCGGGAACTATGGCGCGGGCGGCGGCGGCGGCGGTTCCTCGCAGAACGGCGGCACGGCCGGCGCTGGCGGCGCGGGCGCGCCCGGCATCGTCGTCATCGTCGAATACTTCTGAGGAGACCCCGAATGAACCCTGTCCGCTGCATCCAGGTGCTCGATGGCATGATCATCAACACCGTCATCGCCGATCCGACTGCCTTTCAGCCCAATGACGGCTCCGAATTGATCGCATCGCCCACCGGCGAAATCGGCGACAGTTATGCGAATGGCGTCGTCGTGCCGGCTGCTCAATCATCCTGACCGCAACACCTCCTGCCACCAACCAAGCCCGGGAATCCTCCCGGCAACATCGAAAGGAAAGACCATGTCCATCAAATCCACCATCGACACCGCCGAAACCGACGCGAAGGCAGACGTCGCCAAGGTCGAAGGGACCGCGACCACCTGGGCCGATTTCATCAAGGCGCACGCGATCGCCGCCGCCTCGATCTCGTCGTTCCTGCTCGGGTTCGCCGCGCGCGGCCTGATCTGACACCCCGCGCGCGCTGGCTCCGGCTGGCGCGCGTAAACCACGGAGGCAGCCGATGCTCACCGCGATAATCTCCGCAATCAAGCTGTGGTCGATCTGGGGCCGCCTGAGCGCGTTTTTCGACGCGGTGGCCGGATGGGTGTCGCGCAACCCGCTTGCGGCTTTGGCTGCGGCGCTGGGGCTTGCTGTGGCCGCCCTGCTCTGGCTGCACCACCACGACCTTGCCGACATCGCCAAGGCGCGCGCCGATCAGGCCCAGGCCGAAGCTGCCCTCAAAACCGAGCAGGCCAGCAACGCGCGCCTGCAAGCCGCGATCACCGCGCAGAACACCGCCGTGGCGTCGCTGGGAGCCGCCAGCGCGCAAGCGCAGGCGAAGGGCGCTAAGGCCGACGCAGATGCCCTGACGCGCTCGGCGAAGCGCGCGGGCGAGGCGCAGACGATCGTGGTGCCGCCGGCGGTCACCGGCAAGCCCGGCTGCCCGACGCCCGCCGACGTCATGGCCGTGCAGGGGGATTTGTGATGCGAACCTGTAAGCTATCGTTTCAAGTTGCCGGCGCCCTTGCGTTGGCCGCGTGCGCGCAGACTCCGCCGCCGGCGATCAACGACAAGGTGGTGACGGTCAAGGTGCCCGTCGCGGTGGCTTGCGTCGATCCGAGCAAGATCCCCGCGCCGGTGCCGCGCTCTCAACTGAGCGGCGACGCGCAGCATGATGTCAGCGTGCTGGCGCGCACCGACCTGGCGCTGCGCAGCGCTGTGGACCAGCTGATGGCGCTGGTGGGGCCGTGCACCGTCACGCCCGGCATTGCTAACGAAACGGCGCCGCATTGATCGTCGCATCGAGCCGCTGCCCTTGCTGCGATCCTTTTGCCCGCCCGCTGCTATAATGACTGCCTTACAAACGGCTTGATTCCGGCAGCGATTTCCAACAATACCCGTTGTAAGCGTTGAACCCCTGAGGGAAATGACCATATTGGCACTGAAAGTAGGGGTTTTTACGATGTCAGCCGCGTTATGGCGGGTGAGTCGTTAACCGGAAATTCAAGCCTTGAATGTCACTTTCGAGAGCATGTGTCGTTCGACCTTTTTATGAACATCAATCCCACAGAGAGCATGGCCATGTCCGCAGAAACGCACAACAGGCTGGGCCGCAATCACAAGGCAACGCCCCCCCACCCAGATTACAATGACGAGATCACCGATGATCAGATCGCGGCGATTCGTCATCTCGCTGATCCGGACGGACAGAGGGCTGCAAAACGCGTGGTGCTATACCCGCAGGTCGTATGACCTTCTCATTCTTCCCGATATCAACCCTGCCGGCACCTTACGACATCGTTTGGTGCCGGTTTCCATATGACGATAGCCTCGGTACGCCCGGCCCAAAACCACGGCCAGCTATCGTACTCAACGTAGCCGTCGATGCTGAAGCAGGTGAAGGCGAAGTCCAAGTCGTTTACGGAACAACCAAGACAAAAGCACTGCGTCGTCCGCGTGATTTTTTTGTGACGAACGTATCAGAGATGGATGCATGCGGGCTTGATAAGGCCACACGGTTCGATCTCGACAAAATGACTTGGATACCTTGGGCGAATGAATGGTTCGCCACTCTTCCCCGATATGGATCACCGGTAATTGGTAAATTGACGCAACATGGCCAGCGCCTGTTGCAAATCGAACTCAGCCACCGGCAGGCAAAAAATTTGCGTGAAATCGAGGGTCGCGAATAAGATCGCTCCTTCAACTCCCGTGAGGTCTCGCCAGCTCCGGCAACACCTCAGTCTCGATCAGCTTTCGCAAATCCAAAAACGCGCTGTAGGCATCGGGCTTCAAATGCGCACCGTGTTCGCATCTGGTGCCCTCGGGAAAGTCTCGCAACCGATGGTAAAGCGATTCGAGCCGGTCGTGCAGTTCGATCCGGTCCATCACTGATCACCTCACTCTTGATCGACTTTTGATCGTTGCCCCTGCCCTTGCGTGTCTTTTGCGTGAAACTCGCGCAAAAAGCGGGTTTGTTCTTCTATTGTTCTCAATGCGGTAATGGCAAAAACCGCAGAAATCCGCCAAAAAATCATGCAAGCTGTGCGTTGACATCGTAGGGGTCGCAAGTTCAATCCTTGCTACGCCCACCATCGTTTAAAAGGCCGCTGCCCCAAGGGGTTAGCGGCTTTTTTCTTATGCGCGCAAGACTGTTACATTGGCGTCCTTTTGCGTGAGTTTTGCGTGAAGTGCCGGGCCGGCGGCCTTGGTCAGGTCGGCGACGATATCGTTGATGCCGTCGCGCACCGTGGCCAGATAGCCCGGATCAAAGATCGCGTAGCGGCTGCTGGTCTTGCTGATCACGCGGTGGCCCAGCGCCATTTCGAGCTGCACCAGGTCAACGCCGCGGTTGGCCAAGATCGTGGCCATGCTGTGGCGAATAAGCTTTGGGCCCCACCCGTCGGGGATGCCCAGCTGCGCGCGGGCGCTGGTCCAGCCTGACCGAATGCCATCGACCGGGGTTTGCGTAGTGATCTCAACCTTGCGCCGATCGTCATAGCGGGTCGATTCGCGGCAGACGAACCATTCATCGGTCGCGTGCAGCCAATTGGCCAGCAGCGGCACCACGGGCACGATCGGGCGCACCTTCTTGGTCTGGATCCGGCCGGCTGGGTTCAACGCAAACAGGCCGTGATCGCGCAGCCATTGCTCGCGCGCCGGCGCCACGCTCATGTCCAGGATCGCATCAGGCCGGGCCAGCGTGCAGATCGCGGCGATCAGGTAGCGGCGCAGTGGCATCAGGATCGCGCCGTGGCCGGCGTAGCGCCCTGCCCCGCGCAAACTGTAATCCAGCAGCTCGGCAATCGATTCGACCGACAGGCGATAGGTGCGCTGCGGCGTGACCTGGTCGCGCGTCTTGTGGGCCAGCGGAGGCACGTATTTGGTGCGGCGGGCGCGCCATGCGTGATTCAGCGCGGCTTTGAGCTGGATCACGCTCTCTTCGACGGTGCTGGCGCTGCGCGGGCGCGATTGGCCGGCGATCCAGTTGCCGGCGGCGTCCTTTTTGCGCGCGACGATTGGATCAGCGATCGCCCAGGCACGAAACCGGTCCAGCAGGCGGTCATCGATATGGTCGGGCAGTAACTGGTCGGGGATGCGGCCGGCCGCTTCTTCGATGTCCAGAAACCGCACCAGCAGCTTGATGCGCGCCTTGATCGGGTCTGCACTGGGCAGATGGCGGCCGTGTTCCTGCCAATAGTCGTTCAGCGCCGCGTGGACGGTATAAACGTCCTGTTCGGCTGGGGTTGCGCGGTGCGTCGCCAGGTAATGCTGATCGAGCGCGTCGCAGGCTACGCGAACGTCTGCCGTGCGCGTGCTTTTGCGCTGTTGTCGGCCGGCGGCGGCATCATACCACCAGATGTACCACCGATCGCTGGCGGGTCGGCCGTCGCCGCCGCGGACGAGGTCAAGCCAGAACGGGCCCCGCTGATAGACGCCACCCTTGATTGCCGACATTGTGCCTGTTCCCTTAGCGCGACAGCTTTCGCTGATGACAGTTGTTCGATCATGCCGATTCGGGCCAGCACTTCCAGTTCATCACCGGTCAGCTTGATGCCCTTGCCGGTGACGATCGCTCGCGACAGCTTGCGATCGAGCCGGACCAAAGTGTCGGGGGATTCGGTCATCGCGCGGCCATCCTCTTGCGCTTTGGCTGATGCTGTCGGGTAATGGAGACGGTCTTTCCGAGCATCGACGGACTGAAAATCACGCTATCGCCTTTCACGCTATAATCGACGCCCTTGGTCAGCGGTTGGCCATTGCAAGACACGGTGATCTCCGGCGACGGCTGATGGAATTCGTTCCACCATTGTGCGACAGCGCGCGCGACGATCATTCGGTGCATCATCGCGCTGCCCTCCACAAAATCGGTTGCTGATCGGCTGGGATACGGTGCGCGCCGCGCGCCAGCGGGTGTTTCGGCGCGCCAGCGGCGGTTTTGCCCCAGCACCACAGATCGGGGTATGGCCCCTCGCCGAACTGGATTTCTTCAACCACGTGTTCGATCCAGTCTTGGTCGCGGGCGATCGCGCCCCAGCAGACAAAGACCTGGCGAGCGTGCTTGGCCTCGATGCGCAGCACGTCGAGGTTGGTGTAATAGAGTTCGTCGCGCGCGCTCCAGTTCACCCCGCCGTTGATTTCGTCAACGATACGATAGACGTCGTGCGGATCGGCGCTGCACCATGGGTAGAGATTGACCGCGACATAGCCTCCGAATCCATAGAGCGCGAACCAACGGTTCCACCATCGGCTGGTCGGATCATCCTTTGTGCCGTCAGCAGCGGACGGGTTGTGGCCGATGACGCACGCGATCGGACCCGGCGCCCATTTGCGATAGAGGCGCAGGCGGTTGCGACCGTGAAAATCAGCGCGGCGTTCGGTGACCGGCTGGCCAAACAGGTCAAGGGGGTCAGTCATTTTCGGCCCCCAGCGCCCCGATCAGCACCAGCGGATCACCGGGTTGCATCGGCGGGTATGGCGTCTGCCATGCTGACAGCGCGCTGATGGCGGCCAGGGCGATGAATAGCGCGCGGGTCATGCGTCACCGCCTTTCGAGGCTGCGATAACGCCGCGAACAGAGGGCAAGATGGGTTCGCGGTTCAACGCGGTAATTGCCTGTTGGTCCAAAGGGGAGCGCGCCCAATCAAACTTCGGAAGGGCAAATTCGGCAATGTCAGCGTACCGGCTGCAAGCCTCCACCAGCCCCGCATTGACCGCCCGCAGCCGCGCGCGCTTGTCGGTGTCAATCATGACTTCACCTCGTCGGTTTTGGCGAACACCACGCGCGCCGACCATGCGTCGGCGCCGCGCGAATGCTGGGGGAACTTGTGGCGATCGAGCGCGGCGCTGAGCGCGCGGTAACAGCCCGGCGGTCCGCCTCTGTTTGGCGCGTTGTGGCTGGCGGGATCCGGGTAGAGCTTTTCGGCCAGTTGATCGAAGCGCATCGAGCCGCCGGCGGCGACCAGCGCGGCCTGAATGCGGTCTTTGATCGGCAGCTTGCGCGCGCGATAGCTGGGGTGCCAAGCGCGGGTCATGCGGCATTTGCCGGATAATCATCGGCGCGTTCAAGCCGGCGGCGACACGGCGCGATCCAGTCGAAGCGCGTCCCCTCTTCGCCCATGATCCACACCAGCCACGCATAGGCCGTCGCGGTCGATCCTTCGGGCGCCAACCGGCCCTTGTGCATCACGACGCGTTCGGTGAATTGCAGCACATGGGTCGGGGGGTTCTTGGCAAACAGCCGCTCGTAACGCCCCTGCCCTTCCAAAAACGCTGCGCGCACGATCATGGCGACGCCGCACTCGCTGGTAAGGAACGCGCGCTCGATGAACTGCTCGGCCAGCTTGAACGGCGGATTGGTGATGGTCCAATCGACAGGCCGGGGCGGCGGCCCAAACAGATAATCTTGGACCAAGTAGCCCGCGCCATAATCATGCACGTCGCTGGCGATCACGCACCCGAAATACTCGGCCAGCGGCTTGACCATGTGGCCGCGATTCGCTGCCGGTTCGCGCGCGGTCATGTCGTTCCAATCTTCCGGCTCGACGCACCAGTTTGCGCGCAGCCATTCGCACAACGCGCGGGTGGCCCAAGGCGGCGTAGGAAAATCGTCCAAGCTGTCGTGCGGCTCGACGCGGCGCTGCATGACGGCGGTGCTACGGTTCTGGGTCATGATCCGACCAACTCCCTGAAAAGGATCGGCTGGGTCGATCCATCGCCATAGACCGTATCGAGCCACAGATCGGCGCGCGGTTCATCACCATCCCAGCGGTCCGGGAAAGTGCCGGCGGCGATCAGTTCGCGAATGCGGGCCTCTTCTTCGGGGTTGATCAGGTCGACTTGCGCGCGCGCTTGAATATCGAGAATGCGCTCCAATGCCTCGCTGCGCGCTTCAAGCGTCAATGGCCCCATGCGCTGGGGGTTTTTGCCGATGCTGCCATCCTTCAGCCGCTCCACGCCGCGCTTGCGCAGGCGCTGCTTCGGCTGGCGCATCCAGCGATAGATCGGCTTCAATTCCAAAAGCGGCGCCAGATGCGCCCAGGCCGGCATCGCGATGATGTTTTCCAGCGCGGTGTCGCGTTGCGCGAGCGGGCAGCCGATGCAGCCGGTGCGCGCGTTGATCTCAGTCGCATCGTCGCCGCCATAGGCATCGGCAAGGATTTGCGTCGGCCACCCGCCGAATTCTGGCATCGGCGCGTAGACCTTCAGCCAATCCCAGATCCAGCACACCCGCCAATGCAGCAGCGGCGCGAGTGTGGCGATCCGGCCCTTGACGCCCTTCGCTTCGGGCAAGATTTGCTGATACCAACCCTGGCCGCACTCGGCGCCGTCTTTTGAGCATGACATGGCGATGCGGCCGTCGCGGATCGCGCTTTCGCCTTGGCGCACACCGGTGAGCATCAGCGCGGTGCCGGGCAAAGCGGCCATGGCGTCGATAAGCGCGCTGGCCATCGGCTCGACTTTGATCTGGCGGGTGCACCAACGCAGCGTGTTGTTGTTCGGCGGCGGCACACCACGGCCCAAGATGTAGACCATGAACCGCTTGTCGAGCGGCGCGCGCACGATGTGCAGCCGGATCCAGTTGATGCCGCGCAGCATGGCCATGATCTGTTCGGCGCTGCGCTGGATCGGCGGCAATTCCTGCCGCGTGTCGGCATAGAAGACGTGCAACACCTCCGGCTGGGGCAACAAGCCGGCCTGAATCAGATGAACCACGATCGTCAGCAGCGCGGTGCTGTCTTTGCCGCCGGACCAGGCCAAAGCATAGTGCTGGTGGTTGCCCCAATAGGCGCGAAGTGACTGCAATGTCAGTTCGACGCCTTCGGCATGCACTGCCTGAATGCTGATATCGCTCATGCCAGCCCTGCCCGGCGCAGCCAGTCGGCCAGCTTCGCCTCGACCTGCGCGCGCGCGTCTTCGACGGTCTTTGCGGTGCGCCAAATGGCGGTGTGGTGATCCAAATCGAAAAACCAAGCCGGCTGGGATTTGTGGCCGCCACGTTCCAATACGCGGCCGACCGGAACCTCGCCCAGATAGAGCAATTCGAGGCTGCACCACGGGCGCCAGGCAATGTTCGCCGGCAGGGTGACTGGGCGGGCGGTCACGCCAGCACCCGCGCGATGTGGTTGGCGTACACCCCGACCGCTTTCCAATAGAGGGCCATGGGCGCCTTATGGGTGGCCCAACACTTGGCCGCGCGGCCCCTCGCATCGTCCCTGATCGCCAACAGGACGGCACGCACCCGTTGGCGTTCGGCTGGGGTCAGTTCGACCAATGCAAGTTTGGCCGCCTGCAAGCCGAGGATGGGGTTGCGCACCTCGCGGCGCGCCGAACGGTCGCTCATCTCCGCTGCGCCTCCTTCATCGCCTGTTCGACCTGAGCGATGGCCAGCACGGTCGGTTTCAGTTCGGCTGGGGCATCGTCATAGGCAATGCGCCGGCGCCAGCGGCCGCCGTTGAGCCGGGGCAGCAGGTTGCGCGGGATCAGAATCCAGTTTGACGGGTCGGTATTGAGCGGGTTGCTGTCCAGGCATTTGAGCGCGTGGCCCTCGGGCAATGGCCCGTTGACCGCTTCCCAATTGATCAAGTGCACCGCGCGCCAACGCTTGTGGAACGGCATGTCATCGTTGATCTTGCGTTCGAGATAGCCGTCGATGATGCGTTCGGACCCGATCGGTTTGTAATTGCGCGATGCCTTGCCGCTGCGCTGGCCCTTGCGAAACTGCGTGGCACGGGCATTGGGGTGTTTCCCGCCGCGACCCTCTTCGCATTTCACGCCCTTGTTGTGCGGCAGCTGACCGCGCGCGAATTGACCGGTGCGGCCGGTGCGCCAACCTTTGCGCTTGCGCAGGGCGTGGAGGTGGCCCGCAGTGACATCGGCGCGATCAAACCGGGCGACGAACGCCGCGTGATAGTCGGCGATCGGCATGGTGTGGTGTTCGAACAACCAGGCCATCTGCTGTTCGGTGTAGATGATCGCGCGGCCCTTCATGCCGGCACCCGCTTGCGTGCAGCGGTCAGCCAGTTGCCGATCGCCTGGCCGATGCCTTGGGTCGATGATGCGCTGATGCCGGCCAAGACAAATCGGCTGGCATCAGACTTGGTGTTGAACCGCGCGCCGAATTGCGTGAACAGCCTAGCACACAGCAGCCTCATTTGGGCATCATAGCGGCGGTGATAGGCCATCGGGTCATCGCCCAATGTGCCGGCACACCGGCGCGCGTCGGCGTACTGGGCTTCAACCTGGCGAATGATATCGGCCAGCGGCTGGTTCATTGGTCGCCGCCCCCGATCAAGCGCGGCTGGGCCGGCGCGGCGATCGGCGCGATCTGCGCGACCATGCCCTTGAACCGATCGCCATGCTGCGCCAGCACGGTGACTGCCTCCAGCTGCACTTGCGAGCTGTGGATGATCTGTTCGGCGATCTGCACCACCGCCTTGGCGCGCTGGCACTCGGCCTCGATATCCTCGGGCGTCTTGCAATCCTCTGACAGGCGATCGAGCTGCGCGAACAGGTGGTTGTTCAAATCGTTGAGCGTGCTGGTCATGACTGATCCTCGATCGGCTGAAATGGGAAAGCGCCCTGCCCGGCCCGATGCGCGCCGGTCATTCCACCACCTCGAAATTCCGGGTGCGGTAATTGGTGCGAGCGACTTCGGCCTCGATCTGGGCGAGCGTCATCACCTCGGTCTTGACCGTGCGACCGCCGCCGGGGGTGACCACGAAGAATTCAACGCGGTAACGGGTGTTGGGGTTTGCGCGGCGGGTCATGCTGTGGTGGTTTCCATGGTGGCGATCACGTCGGCGATGGTGCGCCATTGTTCGAGCGTGGTGTCGCTGATGCGGATATCGAGCTGGTCTTCCAGCTCCATGGCGATGCATTGACGGTCCAGGCCATCGAGGCCCAGATCATCGATCAAAGTGGCCGCTTCGAACGGCTGGTCGCAGATGGTGACGTCCGCGATGACCGCGCGCAGGGTTTCCAGCGGATCAGGCATCGGCGTTCACGAACATCGCGTCGCCGAACAATTCGATCCATTGCGGCTGGTCGACCGGGTTCAGATCGCCGTTGACGATCAACGCGATGGTCGCCGCGATCCGGGCCAGCGCATCATCGTCGCCAGTCGCAACGATCTGGGCGCCAAACACCCGTGCATAATAGTGATCGACCGGCATGATGTGGCCCTGGACGATCGAGCCGCGCGGCGCGCGCGGATCCATGGCCATCACCCACAACTCGTGCGTGGCGCCGGGCACCTTGATTTCGACCAAGTCATGCTGGTGGGCCGGGCGCAGGTGCAGCAACGCGACATGGCAACTGTGCACCGCGTGATGGGCGCCCGGCGCCGACACGATCCAATCGCCGATCACCGCGTCGTGCTGCGGTTTGATGCGGTGGCGCGCCAGCGCCGCGGCGCGGTTGCAAGCCCATGCGGCACCGTGCGTGCCAGCGTGGTCGGCTGGGGGCATGTTATCGAGCATCGAGCACGCTCCTGACTTGGTGATAGAATTCGATGAACCGCCGGGCCGCTTCGTCGGCTGGCCACGGATCGATGACGAAATCGAATGGTTCGATGCCGCTGATCGCCCGCCACTTGTCGAAATTGGCGTGAGGCATCAGATCGCGCTTTTCGGTCGCCAGCATCCGCAGGTCATAGCGTTTGACCAGGGCATGGTGATTGTGCCCCACTTCAAAGCGCGCATCGATGGCGTGCGCGCTCCGCTTGATCAGCGCGCGCAGTTCGGCTGGCAAAAGCGATTTGGCTGGGCTGGGAAAATCGCCCCACACCACCTCGTCGCTTTCATGCATCAGGCCCTGATAGATCGCCGGCCACGAATGACCTTCGCGCGCCATCTGCCGCGCCAGCAACACGCAATGCTGCGCCACGAAATAGAGCATGCGCCGGCCCGGCACGCGGTTGGGACCGACAGCTTCGCGCGTCTGGCCGGAAAAGCGCGGACGCAGCAAACCCCAGGCATAATCCTCGATCGTCATCGCCGCTGCATCGGGGGTGACGAAATCGAAATAGGCGCCATCGCCCAGCATGATCGTCGGGCCGCTGATCCGGCGTGCGGCTGGTGCGGCCTGATCAGGCATGGGGCACCGCCGGCAGACCGTTGTGCTCGACGCCGTCCAGCAGGCGGCCGGCGCGCGCTTTGCCGACGGCGCTCAACAACGTAACGCTGCGTCCATGGCCGGCGTATGCCCGCCTTGGATTTATCATCTCGATCGCGCCACACGCACAATCACGAGCCCCATCAGCGATCGGGATCGTATAACTATCCGGCGCCCACTCTCCCCACTGCTTAAAATGAAACGGCACGCCAGCGGCGGCGCACTGGTCGCGCAGCGATCGAGCCCAGTCCGGGTGCATCGGTCGGGCGCCGGGGCCGCTTTCGCCGCCGACGATTACCCAGTCGATAGTTGGGTCAAACGCCCAATTTCCATCAGCGGACGGAATTGAATACCGCCATGATGCGTCAGATGGGCAATTTTGGCACCGATATTCCGGTTCGCCACCGCAGCAGGCACCGGTTGGGTCAAGCCATTGCAACAAATCGATTTCGCCCAGCAGTGGTTCGCATGACAGGAACCGCACCCATGCCGGCGTAGCCAGCAAGTCGGGGATTCGTTCTTCGGCGCGCTGCTGGTCCTCGACGCTGACACCAAGCCAGACATTCGGGAGCGGCCACCATGCAGCGCCTGGCCGAATGTGCGGCAGCGGCACCACCACGAGTTTGTCGCCGCGCTCACGCCTGATCTTGATTGCCGCGTCGGCGATGCGACCTACCGCCCCGGCCATGTATTCCCGCATCCGCGCGCTGCGCTTGGTCAGGATCATGTGCGTGTGGTGCGGGGTCAGCGCGCAGACCGCAAAAACCCGGTCGATCCATGCGTCGGGCACCGCCAGGTGAAACAGATCGCCGTGCGCGTTCCAGAAAATCCGGCGCGGGCGTTTCCATGCCAGCGGTTGCATCAGCGCCGGCTCGTGCAAGCGCACGCGGCCGCTCCACACCGGTCCGGCTTTGGTGTCGATCGTCAATCCTTCGCGGGTCGGGTGGTGCTTCAACCGCGTGCCGGCAAGGCGCATGGCGTAGCAGTTCGTGCAGCCCGGCGAGACCACCGAGCAACCGTTGATGGCGTTGACCGTGGCATCGGCCCATTCGATTTTGGTGTTGTCGGACATCGCTCAGGCCTCCCAATCGGCGGCCAGCAGCGCATCGAGCGGCTGGGGATCAGGGTCGCTGGCCGTGATCTGGTCAGGCGGGGACAGCTCGCGCAGGTATTGCTGAGCGGCGTCCAGGGCGCGCATGGTCGCATTCAGCTTGCCAACGACCACGCCAAGGTAAACGTGGTCCAGATCGGGCAAATCAGCGACTTGCGCGATCGGGATTAACGCGCCGACAGCGCCAACCAATTCGGCGAGCATGGCGTTGGCGCGATCACGATCCTGTTCGGCGATCGAGGCTTTGCTGGCCAGCTCGTCGGCGGCGGCGCGCTGCGCGGCCAGCGTGGTGTCTGCCTGCATCTGATGCCAGATCAACGCCGCCTGCGCGGCGGTTTTGGCGCCGATGGAACGCATCAAGTTGGCGCGGTGGATTTCGACCGTGCGACGGCTGATGCCGAAAGCGTGCGCGATCTGCTTGTTTTGCTGACCAGCAGCCAGCAGTTCGAGCACCTGGCGCTGGCGCTGCGGCAATTCGTCCAGGGTCATGATTGGCGCTTTCGATGTCGGTTCAATCGGCGATTTCGTATTCGGCGATGTCGAACGGATGGGCCGGCCGACTGATCGACCAGCGCGTGGGCGGCCGACCATCGGCGGCTGGCCAAGAACCGCTGGCGTGGCTGGTCCAGCCATTGACCAAGCGGACGTGGACGCGGCGATATCCGGTGATTTCGCCGGTTTCTGGGTGGACGATGGCGCAATCGTCCGGGCAGCGGCCGGGATTGGGGCGCATGTCATTGCCCGGCGCCCTGCAGTGTCAGCAGCTTGCTGACCTCATGACGCATGGCAAATGCATCGTCGCGCTCGCCGCGTTCGAAACACTGCGCCTCGACCTCGTGCCCCTTGCCGCGCAGGCGTTCGGCGCAATTGAGGCGTGCGGCGGCCATGATGTGCGCCGGCGCCGAGACAGGCGGCAACGGCGGGATCGGGCCGTGGGCGCTCATTGCGTTGCGCCAATCTTGGAGGAACGCGCGTCCATTTGCCGCCGGCGCCGGGCGATCTCACGCTTGTGCTCGTGCGGATGGCCGGTGCGGCGGTTGATGCCGGCGGGAATGATTGAATCGCGGCCACGGGCATAGGCGCGCGGGCCAGGGCCAACAATGGACGGTGAAACCCGCAAAGCTGCGGCGGCGGCATCGGCGGCGGAAAGCGCAAGGCCGGCAAAGCTCATCGGCAAAAACAATTTTCTCATGATGGTCTTTCAAGACAAGGGTGCGATGGGACCAAAAGCGCTTATGACTGGCGCCCGAACAAACGGCGCCAGAACGACGCGCTGCGGCGGCGCTGCTGCTGGGCAAGCCATTCGCGCATGGGGATTGGGCGCGGTACCGGCGGGTGCGCCGATCCTTCGCGGGATGAACCGGAAACGCGGGCTGCGGTCATTGCGGACCTCCGAGGGCGTAAGTTGTCCAGAAAATGAGCGCGACGGCGAAAGCGATCAGCAGGCCCATGCCGATGATGCCAGCAACCGATGCGCAGACCAGGCCGGCATCGCGAGAGTCGGCCATGACGCGGCGGATGGCGTTCATGACCGGCCCTCCGCCTTGGCAATGGCGGCACGGGCGGCGATGATCGCGGGGATCAGATCACCGCAGCCCGGAATATGACCGAGCAGCGCGGGGAGCTCACCGTCGGTAACGTTGGGCGATACCAGCGCGGCAACTATCTGGGTCGCCGCAGCCAGCAAGTCGGGCGCTGCGGCGGCCAATACGCCATCAGGCCGATTGAATGACCCAAGCGGGCCGCATTGGACGCTGATTTTTACGCGGTCCAGCCCGTGTTCGGGCGAGATGACGTGATCGCGGATAGACCATGGCGGGGGTGTGCGCTGAGCGTTTGCCCGCACATCATCGATTGATTGCAGCCGGGTCATGACGTGATCACCCGGGCGAGGCCCTTCAGCGTGTCGGGGCTGATGCCGATATCGGCAAAAGCGGCCAGCATGCGGCCCTTTGCTTCAAAGTGGTGGGTCCGGTTGCCGCCGACGGTGCGGTAATGTTCGCCCACGGCGGCAATGATCGCCTCTGCCAACGGCGAAAGCGTCGCGGCTGGGCGCGATGGCGCCGGTGGCGTCGAAATGGATCGAGCGGGTTGCATCGGGTCACCTCCATCGCCGCGATTGCGGTGATGGGGTGAGATTACGATTACCGTAAAATTACGTCAAGCCGGTTTTTACGGATTCCGTAATTACAGGCCGACAGTAGCCGTCATGGCAAGAAAATCGGTTTCGGCGATGATGCGGACAGGGTGGCCGGCGGCTTGCATCGCCTCTGCCTTGCGGTGTTTCGAACTTTTGGCGTGGCCGGCCAGTTTCGACAGATCCTGATCCCCGACCACCAGCATGGTGGTTCGTTCTGTCACCAGACTGTCGACAACAGCGCCCATGCGATGCGCCAGATCAGCGGCAGTGTTGCGCTGGAAAACCAGCTTTCCAGTGAACACCACGGTTTCACCGTGCAATGGACCTTCGTCGCCGGCTGGGCGTTTGACCGAGTTGCGATCTTGGGCCGTGATTGGATTGCGCTGGTGATTGATCCAGTCGGCGATCGTCAGACCGCTATCGCGAACGGCGTGCAGAAAAATGTGGCCTGCCGCGCGTGCATCGTGTTCGGCGTCATGGTGCTGAAACGCGAGGCCAAGGCGATCGGCCAGCGGGCGCAAGCCATAGCCCCGCTGCGCAACATCTGGCCAAGTTCGCCGCGCCACCTTTGCGCTGTCGATCCAGATGCATTCAATCGAAGGCAATCCAGCGTGTGCGCAAGCCTGCTGAATCGATACGCGGTCAAAATGGGTGTGATGCACGACGATCGCGCCTTGCAGCGCAGAAGCCAAGCCAGTGTGATAGTCGGAGAAGATCGGCGCCTCTGCGACGGCGGCGGCATCGATCCCGTGGATCGAAACATTGACCGGGTCGAACCAGGTCTGCGGATCGATCAACCAATTGTGCGAACCCACCTCGTTGCCTGCTTCGTCGAATACGACCAACCCGATCTGGCAAATGCTGCCCATGAAAGCGTTGGCAGTTTCCACATCGAGCGCGACGAAGCCCATCAAATTCGCCCGGAACAATCGGCGATCGCGAAGCGCCCCGATGAATGACTGGCGCGTGCCAACCGGCCATCAATCAAGATCTGGCATTCGATGTAATCTTCGTCGGCTTGATCGAGCTGCGCCGACAGGAACACCCGGTCGCCGCTGGTGACGATGTCATCCTGGGACCAGGGCAGAAAAACGCCAAGTTCGTCCATACCGCCCGATTTGTTGACCATGCGGACCTTGGCGATCTCGCTCGGCAAATCAGGATGCTCTTTTTTCCAATCCGGCGAACCGATCACGCGGTATGTGATTTTGTGCTGCGTCGGGCTGCAAGAGATGAGGGCAAGCGACAATCCGGCGAGTGCCAAGCCCGCGCGCATGTCAAAGACCCGCGCTGCTGCCATAGGCCACCACCCGGCCGACAACGGTGATCGGATGATCACCGATTACGATCGGCTGGTGCACCGGGTTGTGCGAATCCGGCGCAAAGCGCGCCGGTGATTCCTGGTACCGCTTCACGGTGCCCTCTCCGCCTCCATTCATGATCAGATAGACCCGGCCAGGGTAAAGATCGCGCTGATCAGGATCAATGATCGCCCAGCAGCCGTGTGGCATGACACGATCCATGCTGTCGCCATAGACTTCGACCGCAAATGCTTGGTTTTCGCCTTTCACGCGCAATCTGGGGATGTGATACACCGGCAACTCGACAGCTTCCTGCCATGATCCGGCGGCGGCGATACCGATGACCGGGACCATGACCACGTTCGACGGGTCTGCGTTTTCCTGTTCTGCCTCTCCCAAACCAAGGAATTCGGCCAGCACGTCCATTTCGTGCTGCTGAATCCGGCGGGTGCCCTTTTTGATTTCGGTGATGCGTGACGCCCCGACGCCAAGGAAATCGGCGATCTGTTTGCCGGTGAAGCAACGCTTTTCCAACGCGGCCAGCAGCGCGCTGCGAATCTGATCATGCGTCACGATGGCCATGCCGGCACATTGCGGAAATCGTAATGCAGATTCTATAACGAACATCGTAATAATCCGGGTTGCTTTGAATTTACGAATATCGTAATTCAGCCGTCATGATGACTGCGACGCAAATTATCGAAGGGTTGGGCGGCACAGTGCAGGTCGCCAACGCGCTCGGTCTGGCGCCGACCACGGTTTCAAGCTGGAAGTCTGCGAATTCGATTCCGAAGTGGCGCATGCCTGGCATCGAGCAGCTGGCGCAGGAAAAAGGGTTTGCCCTCGGGTCGCAAGCCGAAGGGCGGGGCGGCGGTTCTGGCAATAGCATTGGCACTGCCGATGCGGCCGCCGCCCCTGATGTTTCACCCCCGCCCCCATCCACGGGTGAAGCCGAAGCCGGGGGCGTGCTGCCGTGCGCCCCCGGCGGAGGCGTTTGAACGATGCGGGTGGCGCTCGAAATTCTGGGCGGCTGGTTTGCGCTGTCGTGCTTTTGCGCGCTGGTGTGGTGGCGGCTGAGCAAGATCGTCGACGTGCATGCGGAACCTTCGGACGATGCGGGGGGCATGTGATGGATCAGGTTCACCCCTTCCCTTGCACGCGCCGGCAGATGGACCTGTTGCGCTTCATCGCCGGGTATACCGAGGCGCGCGGGTGTGCGCCGGATTTGCGCGAGATGGCCAATGCAATCGGCCTGGCGACGAAGGGCGGCGTTGTGCGCCTGCTGACAGGGCTTGAACAGCGAGGCCACGTTGCGCGCGGGCGTTACCGCGAACGCAGCACGGTGGTGCTGAGCAATCCGCCCCTTGCCCGCGCGCCCGACGGCGCGCCGCTTCATTTCATCCCGGTGGAGTTGCTTGGTTGTCATGGGGGTAGTGATGCCTGATCGTTTGCGCCAAGTCCGCCCCGACAATCGATCCAAAATGGACGTGTCTGCCGCGCTGGCGGCTGGGTGGGCGCGGGTGATCAATGCGATCGGGCGCGGCGCGTTTGCCGATCGGCTGGATGTCGATGGCAAGACCGTTGGTCGCGCGCTGGCTGGGGATACGCTGCCCGAATTGCACACCGCGTTCAATTCGCTGCGGATCGATCCGACGGCGCTGGATGAATTGGCGGCGCTGTATGGCGTGGAGATCCGGCCGCGCAAAGCATGCCAGGGCAGCGACATGGCGATGATCGCCGGGTTGGCCCGGCTGGCCGCGCAATGGACCGATGTGATGGCCGATGGCGTGCGCGACCACCGCGAGACGGTGGAACTGGCGCGCGCGCTGCGGCCGTTGATGCCGGGGATCAACGCGATCCTGGCCGAAGCTGACCGGCTGACCGGCGCGGTGGCGGCATGAACAGCCAGCGCCACCAGACCGGGCCGCCCGAATAGCGCGCCACCTGCGCGCAAGCGCGGATCTTGACCCATCATTGTTGGAGAATTCCGATGACCGAGCAGCAGAGCGCTGACACCGGCAGATTACCTGCATTTGAAGAAGGCGCGGCTGACGGTCGCGCCCGTTATCCCGCCGTCACCACGCTGACCGATCTGATCCAGATGCTGAACGATGGAAAGTTCAACCAGGATTGCATCGACAAGCTGGGCGAATTTTCCGCCGACATGGAAGAGATGGGTTGCGAGACTGATCGCAAGGTCAAGGGCAAAATCGTCCTGACCATTGAGGTCGATCGGGAAACCGACGGCATCTATTTCTTCACCCCCTCGATCGACTTCAAGCTGCCCAAGGAAAAGGGCCAGCGCACGATCGGCTGGGTCACCTCGGACAACCGGTTCACGCCGAACAAGCCGCATCAGGGCAACCTGTTCGGGACCATCCGCGAAGTGGGCGGCGAGCGCACGGTGCGCGGCGCCTGAGCCCCTGCAAGTTCATGAAAGGTAACAGACCATGACCGAGAAAAGCAGCGCCGCGAGTGTGCCGGCGATTGAAGGTGCGGGCCCGCTGATCCGCGAAGCGTTGGCAGCCGCGCGCGATCATTACCAGGGGACGGTTATCAGTTTGACCGATCCGCGCGATGGTACGATCGGCACGGCGATCCTGACGCCCCACGGCGCGAAAGCGATTGATTTGCGCGAGCTCGATGCGTTTCGCGTCAAGCCGATCCACCGCGCCGGCACGGCCAAGCACACGCGGCTGGACAGCTTCATTGCCCACGTCAATCGATTCAAGGCGCCGAACAGCGCGGTGTTTGCGATCGACAATGCTGCGAGCCCCAAGCTCACCGCGGTGTTCGATTATCACCCGGAAGGCCCCGACATCGTCGATGCTCGTTTTGGGGCGCATCGCGCGGTGTACGAATTTCCGCTGTCCGAAGAATGGAAGGCGTGGTCGAAGGCGAACGGGACGGTCATGTCGATGGCCGATTTTGCGGCATTTCTGGAAGACCACATCGTTGACGTGGTGGCCGATGCGAAGCCGGCAAGTGCAGCTGCGATGGACTTCATCGCCAAAGTTGGCGGGGACATCGCGGGGCCTTCAAAGCTTATCGAGATCGCTCGAACGCTGCAGGTGAATGAAGCTTCGACGCTGCGCGAAGCGCGCAATCTTTCGACCGGTGAAACCGAGGTCGTGTTCAATTCAACCCATCTGGATGCCGCCGGCAATAAGCTGGTTGTGCCCAATCTGTTCATGATTTGCATTCCGGTGTTCGCCCGGTCGCCCGATTATTGGCAGATTTTGGCGCGGTTCCGGTATCGCAAATCGGGCGAAGGCATCCGCTTCTGGTTTGAGTTGTGGCGGATCGACCTGGTCTTCGAAGAAGCGTTCGAAGGCGCTTGCAAGGCTGTGGTCGAGCAGACCGGCCTGCCGATGTTTGTCGGCACCGCAGAGGTCTGACCCGTGGCGCCGTCGTTGATCGCGCTGATCGTTCTGACCGTTGCGCTGGCGATGGGCAGTGGTGCGGCGTTTGTCGTTGCCTGGGTGGCACAGCGGCGCGCGCAGATGGCGGAAAACGCGGCATTGGAGGCGCGCACGCGCGCAGCCATGCTGGAATCCGCATTGCATGATCAGCGGCGGCGCAAATCCGACGCGGTGTCGCGCGGAAATCGCACGCGCGCGGCGAAGCAGGCGGCGCTGCGCAAAGAGCGGCTGGCCGAATTGCAGGATGCGGTCGCGCTGAAGCGTGCCGGCGGGCAGCACAGCCTGCCGCTGGAACCGGCCCGGCCGGCTGGCGGTGAGGCCAGTGCAGCATGAGCGTGGAACAGCGGCGGCGGCAGATCGACGTGTTGCGGGCGTGGTTGCAGCGGCAACTGGGCGACGATGCAGTGATCTATCACCAGAACAGCGCGACGCCGTTGCCCAAGGCAAGCGAAGCGGAGCGGTTTTCGATCACCGTGCCGGTCGCGGATTCGATCGGGCTGGTGTGGTTGCGCCGCTGGACCGGGCCGGTGCGATCACGGGCGATGGTGCTGATCGTCGTGGCGATCGAGCCGGAAGGGGTGTTGCGCACGCATGGCCGGACGGCGCGGCGCGACATCGTGGTCCATTATCGAGAGGCGGTATGATGGCGGAATCGATGATCGCATCGCGCGAAAGTCCGCAGCGATTGGAAAGTTCAGCGCGCACGCCGGGGTTTCTGATCCGGCTGATGCAGCACCATCCGTTGCCGGCACGCACGCGGCTGGGGCCAGAAGATGGCGCGGCATACCAATTCGCCCAAGATCTTCGCGCGGCGACGATGGAGCGGCGGCTGCGCGCGGTGTGGACGCACCCGGCGAACGAGCTGGCGGGATTGCCCAAGGATACGCCGCGGCGGTTTTTGCTGCGCGCGGCGATTGCGCGGGCGTTGGGCCTGATCACCGGCACGAGCGATTACCTGTTCCTGTGGGACGCCGGATCGATGGTGATCGAGTTCAAGAGCGACACCGGCCGGCTGACAGCGGAACAGCGCGATTTTCGCGATTGGTGCGCGGCGGCGGGTGTGCCGTTTCATGTGGTGCGCAGCAGCGGCGAAGGATTGGCCCTGCTGCGCGCGGCTGGGGTGCTGTCATGATGTGGGCGGCATTGGCCGATGCGGCGATCTGTTCGGGGAGCCTGGGCACCGGCTGGGCGCTGGCGCGGTATTTCAACGCCGCGCGGGTCCAGGTGGTGCCGGTGCCGATGGATCATGTGAGCGATGCGGTGCGGTTTCTGGGCGACCGGGTCGACGATGTGGTGCGCCACATGCGGATGACCGGCGGAACGATCGAAATGAGCACCAGCGGCCATGTGACGCACAAGGGCATCATCGTCATTTTTGCCCTGCGCACGCTGCCGATCGCCATGGCAGGCCCTGAAAAGGACAATCGGCGGTGAGCGCCCGGGCGGAATTGCGCGCGCGGCGCGTGTTGCGGGCGATGCAGGCCGAAATGCACCGCCAGGTGAGAGAAGGCACGCTGATCAGCGCCAGCACGGTCGATCATGACGGCCGCATGGTGATCGAGGGCAAGGTCGACATGGCCATGCTGGCGCTGGTGACCGAGCGCGTGCTGTTGCAGGAAATCTATCAC